>ENA-ORUG01000127-ORUG01000127.1-human-gut-metagenome-genome-assembly--contig:-NODE-127-length-95081-cov-12.914623_pt1 | contig 95081 bp, 84 predicted proteins | sample MGYA00242079_ERZ509207 | MGnify/ENA primary metagenome ERZ509207 (study PRJEB26280, sample SAMEA2338780) | human gut metagenome | biome: human gut; feature: human-associated habitat; material: faeces...
CCAGCCAATCAGGATTCTTCTACCCGCTTCATCTGCAAATGTCTGTGTCGCATAGATGTCAAATCCTTTGTCAAATTCCTGAAATTTTCCAAAGCTGTATGATTTGTTCTTCAGGTCAAACTCTACCGGAAAATATCCACACTGGTACACATTCTGGTAATCATATCCCTTCTGATCTACTCCCTGTGGACAGCATGTCATAATCTGCTGGCCGTCAATCTCGAACAGATCCGGGCATTCCCACATATAACCAAATGGCTTTGCTGTCCGCACTGTATCGTACCATTTCCAGTGTTCCAGATCGTCGGAACAAAACAAAAGTGCACAGCCATAAGATTCCGCATCACGGCCTCCCTGGATCATATAATAACGGCCGTCTTTTTTATAGATTTTTGGATCTCTGACATGCTTGGACATATTCACCGGATAATCATCATTGGTCATTACAAGCTTCTTGTATGCAATATTCTTTCCATCCGGACTGAATACGTGAATCGTATTCTGTTCCCGTCCATTCATGATATAATCATAATCTTTATCCCAGAGTTTTACATTTCCTGTGTAAAAATAGTGAATTCCATCTTCACAGGTATAGGCTGATCCGCTATATACACCGTCTCTGTCCCATTCTTCGTCCGGATAAAGGAACGGCTCTTCTTCTTTATAATGAATCCAATCCTTTGTTGTGTAATGTCCCCAAAGCTTCGTTCCCCATCCGGCAAGAAATGGTGTATATTGGAAATAAATATGATTCACACCCTGAAATTCACACAGACCATTCGGATCATTCATCCAGCCTGTCGGCGGCATCATATGAAAGTGAAGTCTGTTTTTATCTTTTTTTACATTCTCCCTCATACTTTCATGCTTCGGATATTCTGTTAAATATGTCTCTTTGTTCATCTGTTCCTGTCCACCTTATCCTTACACGATTTCAGCCATCTTATCATTTTTTGCAATATGTTTTTCTTCTGTTTTGATGGTCTTTCCTTCCGGAAGCTCTGTGAAGATAACAAGAATCTCCGGAGAGTATCCATGCTTCTTCACCAGGTCGATGTCAAATCTGATAAGTGCTTCTTCTGCTGTTACTTCCTGTCCTTCTTTTACAAGTGTCTCAAATCCTTCACCGTTCATATTGACGGTATCTACCCCGCAGTGAATCAGGATCTCTGCTCCATCTGCAGTTGTAAGTCCGATTGCATGTCCGGTTGGATATACGAGTGATACGGTTGCCTTACATGGTGCCATAACGGTTCCGTCTTCCGGAAAGATAACGACACCGTCTCCAAGTACCTTGTTTGCAAATGTCGGATCTGTCGATGCTTCGATATCTTTTACTGTTCCCTCTGCTGCTGCATAGACTGCACCAGGCTCTTCTGTAATAACTGCCTTTGTTGTATCATTTTCTTTTGTATCGTTCTTTTTGTCATTTTTATTCTTATCCGGTGCTGACCACATTTTTCCAAAGATGACTGTACATACAAATCCAATCGTAATCGCGATTGCATGTGCAATGATGTAGTTAATGTACCCGTGATGTGCCGGATTAGCAATTGCCATTCCAGGAAGTGCAGTTGTACCGAATCCAAGAGCAGTAAGCTTTGAATAGTATACATATGCACCTGCAACTGCACCACCGATACATCCACCGATCAGTGGAAACTTGTAACGTAAGTTTACTCCGAAGATTGCCGGTTCACTGATACCAAATAATGTCGAGCAGAAACTTGGAATACAAAGCTCTCTGGCTTTTAAATTCTTCCAGTTCAGGGAAAGATAACCAAGTACCGCACCACTTTGTCCAAATAAAGCTACAGACATCAGTGGATTTAAAAAGTTTGTTCCTGTCGATGCAATAAGCTGTGCTTCTACCGCACCGATAATGTGATGAAGACCTGTGATAACTACGATCTGCTGAACTCCGGCAAATAACGCATACCCGAATGCTCCCAGATGTTCTGTACTCCACATCAGTCCGTCTGTGATTCCATTAGAAAGAATTCGTCCTGCCGGACCTACAAGTGTAAAAAGTAATACCGTAGAGATAAATACTGTCAGCATTGGTGCAACCAGAAGCTTGATTACATCCGGAATTACCTTATTGAAGAATTTATCCAGTTTTGCAACTACAAATCCCATCATAAGCGCGATGATGATTCCTCCCTGGAATCCTACCATCTCAATCTTCAGTCCGAACAGACGGATAACTTCTATATCAACGGTTCCCTGTGCAGCCTGGTAAGCATTGGCAAGAGAACTGTCTAACATGATTGCTCCGATTACCATACCAAGAACCGGATTCCCGCCAAATCTTTTTACGGCTGAATAGCATACTGCCATTGGAAGGATTGCAAAGATACCTGTAGACGCAAGACTTACCAGCCGGTTGATCGCATATAAGGTATCATGTGTCTTTACTACTTCAAGTCCGCCAAGGACGCTTGTAATTCCCATCAGAAGGGCTGCTGCAAGAAGTGCCGGCATGATTCCGATAAATACATCAGATAACGCTTTGATCACTGCCTGAAGTGGATTCTGCCTCTTCGCACTTTCTTCCTTCAGATCTCCCAGTGACATATTCTGTGTATTCGTATACTCGGCAAATACCTCATATACATCATTCACTGTTCCAGCTCCCAGGATCAGCTGTAACTGATTACCTGCTATGAACGCACCTTTTACTTTGTCGATATCTTCCAGTTTTTCAATATCTGCAAGATCATTATCTTTCAATACGATCCTGAGTCTGGTTGCACAGTGTGCTGTTCCCTGGATATTATCCATTCCACCAATATTGGCTACGATCTGTTTTGATATTTCCAGATACCCATTGTTCTTTCCCATTTCTCTTCTCCTTGTATTGTTTTGTTTTGGAACCGGTTCCGTTCCTATGTTTTTATTATATACATCAGCTTTTGTATGTCAACACAAAACGTCACTGCAATTTCATTTTTGGAAACGGTTCCAAAAATTGATATCTAAATTTGTCTATATTGCACAAAAGCAGATCTGTCAAATTGACAGATCCGCCTGATTCTCAGTTCTCTTTTACACTTTTTCTTTCTATAATTTCATACGGGTTGACCTGAAGCGGGCTTACCGGCTTTCCTAAAATCATCTGGATCATCGACTCAGCACTGATCTCCCCCCAGTTCTTCCAGTCAAATTTTACCGTCGTAAGTGGCGGTTGTAACAGTTCTCCTGCTTCGTAATCGCCAAATCCTACCACGGATACTTCTTCCGGTATCCGTATACCTTTCTCTGACATTACTTTGTACACGCCAAATGCGATACGGTCTGTTGCGCATACGACTGCCGCCGGTGTCTTCATATGATCTACAAATTTCTGTACATTTTCAATTGCATTTTCATAAAAGAACGTTGTCTCTATGACTTCTTTTGGCTTTTTCTCACAGGACATAAGTCCATCGATCACTCCATGGCGTCGTTCTCCTCCTACTGCCGGGTCATCTTCAGGTACCCAGAGCATATAAATCTCCTTGAACTTACGTTGTCCGATATAATTACCCACCGCATATCCTGCATTGTAATCATCATTAATGACAGAATTCTCTCCCGGGAAGCGTTGTCCAAGAAACAGGATTGGAATTTTTAACTTCTTTACTGCTTCTTCGTATTCTTTTGTGCTTCCCGTCGCAAGAACCATAATTCCATCTACATTCATATTCTTCAGCCGTTCGATACAGCGTATTTCTTCTTCGATATCATTTTCCGTATGCATGATAAGAGGTGTATAATCATTTTTCTTAAGATAGGCAACGATTACTTCTACAAGTCTCGGTGTTGTTACCGAGTTAAATCCAGGTACCGTAAGTCCTATGATCCGGCTCTCTTTTGCATTCAGCCTTGCAAACAGATTCGGCTCATAATTATTTTCTTCGATGATTTTTTTTATCTTCTGGGCCGTTGCATCTTTGACGCTTCCCCCGTTCAGATATCTTGATACAGTACTTTTTGCCACACCGGACATCTGGGCTATATCATTTATTGTCAGTTTTTTTTCCAAATTATTTTCCCCCATAGCGTCTATTTCGAACCTGCTTATAATACAGAGAACCTGCCAGTGACAGCTTCTTCCGGACACATGCCGATTCAAAATGTCTTAATATGTATTATACTCTTCTTTGAAATTTCCTGTCAAATTATCTCCTGTCCGAAATAGAGGATTCACACAAAGATTTTCAAGGGTTTGCGGAGAATTTAATAACAAAATATAACAGTTATTAAATCTCTTAAAACAGGTGAAATCTCAATCGGAAGTTATGGAGGTGAATTAGAAAATGTTTGATCTGATGAGTATTATAGTTCCAATCATTTTTATTATTGTGATTGGTATTATTGTTTTTTCTCTGGGGCAGGGAATTGTTACGTGGAATAGGAATAATCAGTCACCTAGATCAACCGTGTCAGCTGTTATTATTGCAAAGAGAGAAAATATTACACATCATCAACATGCAAATGCAGGGGATGCGAGTGGAGCACACGGATTCCATACTACAACAAACACAATGTATTATGTGACATTTCAGACAGAAAGCGGAGATAGAATGGAGTTTCAGGTGTCAGGAACAGAATATGGAATGCTTGCAGAAGGAGATACAGGAAGATTGACTTTTCAAGGAACGAGATACTTAGCGTTTGAAAGGTAACTTCAAGTTTTATTGCTCAGGAAATTGAGGAGTCATGCATTTGGCAAGGAGGGATCTATAAATGAAAACGTGTTGTTTAGTATGGGAAATTCCTGTAATAGAGGGAGAACATTATAATCCAATTATGAATGTCATTTATATGCAAAAAGCAAAGAAATTTTTGAATCAACTAAATCGATATTTTCAGGATGAGAATATGGATTGGAAGTGTGTTTTAGACCATTCAGCATGTACTTATAATGAGATTTTTTCCAGTGAACATCAAGCAGTTATTTTTGCTCCGGAAGCCAAAACAAGACAATGGTTATATAAAAAAGATTTTCAAAAAAAAGATAAAGATAAGTGATAATACAACTCGGGATTTGACAAAGGGATGTGATTGTATGAAGAAGAAAAGCATAAGTGTGATATGTGCTGTATTAGTAATTTCAGGTGTGGCAACAGTCCTTGTATTAACTGGAAATAGAGGAAATGTATCAAATGTTAATCGTGTTGTTGGTTACTCTGCACTCTATGGTGAAAATTCAATCAATGAAGCGTTTGATGTCATAGAGAAAAAATTTGCAAAAGATTTTAAAGGTTGCACACTTGCTGAACTTCGCTATGACGAGGATGTTGAAAACAGATTTGCAGAAGAAATTGAGAAGTATCACAAAGAGAATAACCAAGAACTTATTGTGGTATTATCAATCTTTGATACAGACGAAAAAGGTGGAGATGGTGGGTTCAATCCTAATGATACATACGCCAACTGGCAATGGTATTTAGTGAAAACAGCAGATAAAAAGAGTTGGGAAATAATCAATTGGGGTTATTAATCAACTTCCGGATTTCAATGCTTTGCAAATAGCATGATATGATACCTCTAAAGCAGACAGATTAAATATAAAAATCTGTTACTTTGGAGGTATTTTTAGTGGTTCATCAATGCTTTGATATCTGGGGCTGTATGGATTTTTTTCGATACAGCAGGAATAACATAAACAATAGAATTACTGGAAAAATAAGTCCGAATCCCATGCCGATCTTAATGTTATTTCCAGCATTCTGAGTGATACGACCAACAATTCCAGGTCCAATGCTGCCACCTAAATCTCCTGCCATGGCAAGAAGAGAAAACATAGCCGTTCCACCTGTTGGAAAAGTTTTTGAGGAAATACTGATTGTTCCAGGCCACATGATTCCAACTGAAAATCCACATGCAATACAACCGATAAGACCGATAATCGGGCTGGATGACAAAGCGGCAAGTAGATAACAGACAACGCATAATATGCCTGAACCACCCATAAACTTCATTAAATCTAACTGTTCTCCATATTTTCCAAAAATTATACGGCTGATTCCCATTGTTACTGCAAACATACATGGACCTGCTAAATCTCCCAGGGCTTTTGACAATCCCAGTGCGGCTTCTGCATAAGCAGAAGCCCATTGAGCCATTGCAAGCTCAGAAGCTCCGGAACAGATCATCAGACATATTGCAACCCAGAAAAATGGTTTGGAAAACAGATTCTTAATTCCCATTCCGGAACCATTGTCAACTAGATGTTCAATGGGACAGGTCATGAAGTTATAAGTATTAACTGCAGGAATGATTGCCCATATTACGGCGAGCCATTTCCAGTTGTCTATTCCAAATATCAGGAAAAATAAGCTGGAAATCAAAATTGTCCCAACAGCTCCCCAACAGTAAAACGAATGGAGCAGACTCATAGTTGCTTCTTTGTTTTCAAACGGACAGGCCTCGATAATAGGGCTGCAAAGTACTTCTATTAAACCACTTCCGATGGCATAAACAATAACACTACATATAATTCCAATAAAAGGATCAGGTAAAAAATCAGGTAAAAATGCCAGTCCAAGCAGACCCAGTGCAGAAAATATTTCTGATGTAACAATGCACACACGATATCCGATATGATCTACGAATTTGGCACAGAACAGGTCAACCAGAAGCTGTGTGAAAAAGAAGAAAGTGGATATCAGAGCAATGTTACCGAGAGAAATATGGTAGTCACTGTGAAATTTCAAAAAAAGAAGCGGTGCGAAGTTTGCCGCAATAGCCTGTGTGATAAATCCCATATAACAGGCTATTTTTGTCTTATGGTAGTTAGTTTTTTTTACAGCATTCATTTTTTATTTTCCTCTCCGAATGTTTTTAACAGTTTTATGTTCAATTTTCACATTCATCAATACTTCCACAAAAAAGTCTGTTCTGGGTGGTGCGGTTATTTCAATTTTGTCGCCCTCAATGTTGATCTCACTTTCATTCATCCATTTAAAAATCATAAGAATACCTCTTTTCTTTTTTTTACTTAATTATATAGCAAATATCAGATATATACATTGAATTAAATTGTAGAAATACTGTATAATATCGTAAAAAAGAAAGAATGTGATATGGAGATGGATTATAATAAAATATATAATAAGATACTTACAGACGAGGAGTTCATGGAAATTAAACAGCATGGAAGCAGTGACTATCCATTCCAGTATTATTATGATAATCTGGAATTGTTTGATTTTCATTGTATTGAGTGGCACTGGCACAGAGAATTTGAGTTTTTATATGTCGAGTCCGGACAAGTTACATGCGGAATAGGAGAAAAACAGATTATATTGTCAGAAGGAGAAGCAATTTTTATTAATTCTAAAATATTGCACCGCTTTTACGCATCATCAGGTGGTATCATTCCTAACTTTGTATGTATGCCGGAATTTATTGCACCGGAGAACAGCCTGATCTATAAGAAATATATCTTGCCAATCATTTCATCGAATATATATTTCCAGCGTTTTCAGACTGATGAACTATGGCAGACAAAGATTATACAAACTATGATAAAAATAATGGAAATACAGGGAAATGAGAAAATAAGAGAACTTGCTACTTTGGCATTGATGCAGGATTTATGGCTGACTTTTTATGAAAATGTAAAGTTATCTGATAAAGGAGATGTACAGACAGTTGATGAAGTTGCACAGAAAAGAGTACAGTTAATCATGCAATATATACATGAAAACTATAATCATAATTTGTCTCTGGATGAAATTTCCTCGCATATAGGAATCAGTAAAAGTACTGCACTTAATTTGTTCCACCGGTTTTTACATACTACACCGGTTAATTATCTGATAGGATATCGACTTCAGGCAGCTTCCTGGTTATTGAAAAATACGAATAAAAAAGTAAAAACGATCGCCTATGAAAGTGGATTTCATAACGTTGATTATTTTTGCAGATTGTTTAAAAAACGTTATCATTTAACTCCATCAGAATATCGCTGCACATGTTTAAAAGTGTTGTCGGCTGATCCGAGTCTTTAGACCTGTAAATAAAGCCGATGCAGGACTTTTGGAATCCTGTATCGGCTTTGTTGATTTTGTAAAGGCTTTGAAAAATTTACTTTTACTGGTTCATCAGTGCTTTGATATCTTCTTCCGGTGTGGTAATAGGTGCAATACCATAATTTTCAACCAGAAAGTTCAGAATATTAGGAGAAAGGAATGCCGGAAGAGAAGGACCAAGACGGATATTTTTGATACCCAGGTGCAGGAGGGTTAACAGGATACAGACTGCTTTCTGTTCATACCAGGAGAGTACGAAGGAAAGCGGAAGTTCATTTACAGAACATCCAAATGCATCTGTAAGTGCCACAGCAACCTGGATCGCACCATAAGCATCATTACACTGACCCATATCCATCAGTCGTGGAAGACCACCGATCTCTCCCAGATCGAGATCATTGAAACGGAATTTTCCACATGCCAGGGTGAGAACGATACTGTCAGAAGGTGTCTGCTTTACAAATTCCGTATAATAGTTTCGACCTGGCTTGGCACCATCACAGCCGGCAACCAGGAAGAAATGGCGGATCGCGCCTGATTTTACGGCTTCTACTACAGTACCTGCATGGGACAGGATGGCTGCATGACCAAAACCGGTTGTCACTTTTTTTCCGCCGTTGATACCGGAGAACATCTGATCTTCTTTGTAACCGCCCAGCTCCAGTGCTTTTTCAATAACTGGTGTGAAGTCTTTCTTCTCGTCAATATGAACAGCTCCCGGGAAGGCAACCACTTCTGTTGTAAATACTCTGTCAGCGTAGCTGCTTTTTGGAGGCATCAGACAGTTGGTAGTGTAGAGGATAGGGGCCGGAAGATGGTCAAATTCTTTCTGCTGATTCTGCCATGCAGTTCCGAAATTGCCTTTCAGGTGAGAGTATTTCTTTAAGAATGGATAGGCATGGGCAGGGAGCATTTCACCATGTGTATAGATATTGATTCCTTTTCCCTCAGTCTGTTCAAGCAAAAGCTGCAGATCTTTCAGATCATGTCCGGTCACGACAATAAAAGGCCCTTTTTCTACCGTAAGTGTAACATCAGTTGGCTCTGGTGTTCCATAGGTTTCTGTATTTGCCTTATCAAGAAGTGCCATGCACTTCAGATTGATCTCTCCTGTTTTGAGTACTGTGGAAAGCAGTGCTTCTGTGCTTTCTTCATAACCGATCTTAGATAATGCCTCGCAGAAGAACTGATTCACTTCGGCATCTTCATAATTCAGAACATTTGCATGATAGGCATAGGCAGCCATTCCGCGGATACCAAAGAGAATAAGAGATTTCAAGGAGCGGATATCTTCATTGGCATTCCACAGCTGCTGAAGATCATATTCCTCTGTTCTGCAGTCAGGAACCAGTCTTTCTTTTTCAGCTCTGACTTTTTGTATCATATTTTCGATTGCTGCATTGTCAAAACTTACATTTGTAACTGTAGTAAACAGTCCTTCGATTATGATCTGTCCGGTTCTTTTTGAAATAGTTTCCGTGCTGTCGGCAGCTTTAGCCAGACTGATCAACGCACCTGTCAGTTCGTCCTGTAATTTCGCTGTATCTGCTTTTTTTCCACAGACACCGGCATTTCCGGTGCAGCCGGTACACCCGACAGTCTGTTCACACTGAAAACAAAACATTTTTTTATCCATTATTGTATTCTCCTTTTATTCTGTGATTTTTTCGAAGGATCTTTCTTATTATTTTATCCTCGACCAGTAGTATTTATCCTTGGTTTCTGTTAGGAGTATAGTATAATAATTACAACGTGTATGTTTGATTTCCAACAGGAGGATTAATTTTGAAAAAATATTTACCCATTCTAAGAACGAGCCCTTTCTTTAAAGGTCTTACTGATAATGAGATATTATCCATACTGCATTGTGTAAATGCAGCAACGATCTCCAGAAAACGGGATTCTTATATTTTCAGAGCCGGAGACTCTACCGAAGTAATGGGACTTGTGGTGGCAGGCTGTGTTCTTGTTATTCAGGAAGACCTGTGGGGACATCGGAATATTCTGTCAAAATGTCATGCAGGAGATTTTTTTGGTGAACCATATGCAGCAAGTCCGGGAGCTGTTCTGAATGTCAGTGTGGTAGCAGACGAAGATTGTGAGATTATTTTATTAAATGTTCAAAGGCTTCTGGTTTCCTGCCCAACAGTATGTGACCATCATCAGAAGCTGATCCGTAACCTGGTCGGTGTCCTGGCAAATAAGATCCTGATCCTCAACGATAAGATCACACATGTGGGCAAGCGAACGACAAGGGATAAGCTGTTGTCCTATCTGTCGTCGGTATCTATCAGACAGGCATCGTTATCCTTTGATATTCCTTTTGACCGGCAGCAGCTGGCAGATTATCTTTGCATTGACCGTGCGGCAATGTCTTCGGAGATATCAAAGCTGCAAAAAGAAGGACTTATAAAAACAAACAGAAACCATTTTGAGCTGACTGTCTGTAATGATACGGATTCAGGAATAAAAATGTGATATACATCACGGAAAACGATAAACTTTTTCATTATAATACAAAAGGAAAGTGAGACTGCTTAAAGTGATCCTATTGTTATAAGCGTTCACACGATGGTATTATGGTGTATGTATAAAGAATCTATGAAACCAGTTATTGAAAAACAGGAGGAAAAATATGCTCATCAGAAAAGCAGAAGAAAAAGATATTCCGAGGATCCTGGAATTGTTAGGACAGGTGCTGCAGATCCATGCAGATATAAGGCCTGATATTTTTATTCCGGGCACAACAAAATATACGACAGACGAATTGACAGAGCTTTTGAAAAATGAAGAAAAGCCAGTATATGTTGCAGCGGATGAGGCTGATGTTTGTGTGGGGTATGCATTTTGTCAATTAAAGGAGCAGCCTTTTTCAAACAATATGGTACCGTTTAAATCTCTTTTTATAGATGACCTGTGTGTCGATCAGGAGACACGAGGTCAGCATATTGGGGAAAGTCTGTTTGAATATGTAAAAAAAGAAGCAAAGCAGCTGGGATGCTATGAAGTGACATTGAATGTGTGGGCAGGAAATACTTCAGCAGAAAAATTTTATGAAAAAATGGGAATGCGGACAAAAGAAAGACAGATGGAATACATATTATAAGATGTTGAATTGTTCAGGAAAAAAACAGCCGGCTAAGATACAGACTGAGATGTCTGTACCTTAGCCGGAAAATTTATCACTGTAATGAATATGCATGGCTTCCCAGTCCATAAACAATACATAAAATACTCTTCCGTATTGCTGGTTTTCCACGATTCTTCCGTGATCAAGCACAGAAAGGTAAGTGCCGTCTGCTTTTCGAAGATGAAAGTGGATATAGTCATTGTTATTGCCGGCATCGATCTGTTTCCAGATGCTTGTTTCTATCTGCTGTTGTTCATCTTCCCTGATCAGGTTGTGGAAGCTTTTCCTTGTAAGGCTGAAGAGTTCATCTATATTTTTATATCCGGTCATTTGAAGGAACTCATGGTTTGCATACAGGAGTTCATCATCATCTTTGTCCGCTCTGTATATGATAAATGCACCCGGAAGGTGTTCAGAGATATCTTTGAATGCAAATCCGAGCTGTTTGCGGACTCCTGACCGGAGCCCCTCCCTGTAAGCCATACATCCGTTTTTTCCGTGAAGCTTTATTTCATAAAGTGCTGCATCTGCACAGCGCATAAGCTGTGAACGGCTGGATGCAAAGGTTGGATATTCTGCATATCCGAGAGAAATAAAAAACGGATATTCTTTTCCCTTGCATGAAAATGTCTTTGGAAGCTTGGTAAATTGCAGCAGCAGTTCTCCCGCTTCTTTATAGGTATGATCCGGCAGAAGAATGCAGAACTCATCGCCACCGTTTCTTCCCAGTAATGTGTTTTTTGGGAAAAAAGCCTTCATGCTATCTGTAAGACTCTTTAGTGCCCTGTCTCCATAGACATGTCCGTAAATATCATTAATAAACTTAAAGTCATCAATATCAAGGAGTGCGGCCACAAAATGCGTTTTTGGATTTTTAGTGATCATCCTTTCGGCTAATTCATCAAATCCATAGCGGTTGTAAATATCGGTGAGAGAATCTGTGTGTGCCAGTATTTGAAATTTGTTTTTATTTTCTTTCGATACTAACCATACCCGGGTAAGACCTGAGAAAAGTAAAACGACAGTAGTAAACATTCCGCCGACGATTATCAGTAATCTAAGGTCTCTCCATCCGCTTTCAGGAGCTACTTCTAATTTCCAGTTCTCTTCCCCTATCGTAAAACCATAAGAAACAGTATGAGTTAATTGGTCGTCTGACTGATAAACAACTTTATAAGTATCGCTCCAGGGAGCGTCGGTTTTTGAGAGTCTGTATTCATATCCGAAATCCGAAAGTGCACTGATCGCATCTGAAAAAATGTCAGGAACACGCAGGATAACAATGGTAAATCCCCAGAAATATTCCTGGTTGTTTTCATCTTTCAGGTAGACTGGATTGCGGACAGCAATTCCACAGCCGCCCCGTTTTAAATCGAAAGGACCTTGTGTAATGATCACGTGATTGTCTCTTGCGTAACAGGAAATTTTGCTGCAATCTTTATCCTGGAGCAGATCGATCTTACTCGCTTCCGTTCCCTCAGAAGGATAAATATCTGTTACATTACCATCCGGAGCAAGCTGTATGCTTTCAATAACGTCAGACATAATATTTTCCGCAATTGTGTCAAACTGACTGATCTTTCCGTTTTCACTGATCAGGACCTGCTTTAGCGTATCTGTGATCGCAATTCCATTTGTAATCTCATTTTTTATACGTTCGCCGTAGGTTGTTGCATTTAATTGTGCTTTTATGTGTTGTTGTTCAGTTTCATGTGAGTCTATTTTGTATACAATTAAACCAACAAGGCATATGCCCAGTAAAAAAACGATAAGAGGTACAATTGTTTTTTTCTTCACCTGGTTCACCTCGTTTTATTAGTTTCACAACAAAATATTATATCATAGAAGTAAAAAAATAGAATGATTTTTTGTGTTAAAGTGATATTGTTTTTTTATGTACAATGGAAATATGACCAGAGGGTGAAATATAGTATACAATTGAGGATTATATTGGAAAGAATACTGAAAAAACCTCGCGGTTTTGTAGGGTATATGATATACTGTTCTTTATAAGTAAATATCTTATCGGAATTCACGGAGGATCTGACCGATGCTGAATAAAAAAGATTTTTTTAAATATGCATCAAAATTAGCATTTCCGATCATGATCCAAAATCTGATCGGAACATTAGTAAATGTTGCGGATACGGTAATGCTGGGATATGTAAGCCAGACTGCCATGTCGGCTTCATCTCTTGCCAACCAGTATACATTTATTCTTTTCTGTTTGTATTATGGCATGGCTACAGGTACTTCGGTTTTATGTGCCCAGTACTGGGGAAAGGGTGATAAAAAGACAGTAGAAAAGATTCTCGGCCTGGCGGAGCGGATCTCACTGATCGTTTCTCTTGTATTTTTCGTTATCTCCTTTTCCATGCCGACTACGATCATGAAGATTTTTACAAACAGTCCGGATACGATTGCTGCCGGCAGCGAGTATTTGAAGGTGATCTCATTTTCCTTTATGTTTATGGGATTCTCTCAGGTTTTCATGAGTGCCCTTCGAAGTGTCGGAAAAATAATGCTGCCTTCTGTTACATACATTGTATCGCTTTGTGTCAATGTATTTTGTAATGCCACCTTTATCTTTGGCCTGTTTGGACTTCCAAAGCTTGGTGTTACCGGTGTTGCCCTTGGTACTGTTATTGCCAGGATCGCAGAGGTATTGATCTGTCTCATCTATTCATTAAACAGCTCCGATGTCAGATTTCGGATAAAATATTTCTGTGCGAAATCCGGTATTCTGTTCAGGGACTTTATGAAAATTGCTTCTCCGGCTGTGATAAATGATGTTGTCTGGAGCTTTGCCAGTTCAGCGTTCGCAGCGATCCTTGGCCACATTGGCGATGATATGGTTGCCGCAAATGCCGTTGCTGTTATGGTGGTAAACATTGGTGCCATCGCCTGTCGCGGTTTTGCCAATGCTACTACCATCATTATCAGCCAGGAGCTTGGTAAAGATCACAAGGACACAGCCAGAGAATATGGGAAACGTATGCTGAGAATAACAATTATCGTAAGTCTCATCGGATGTGCCATTATTCTGGCAGTCCGCCCTATGATACTGGACTTCTACCGGGATAAACTGACAGAGACAGCCATTTATTATCTTGGTATTTTTATAATCATGACAACCTGGCGTCTTGTAGGAGAGGGTATCAATACCTGTCTTATATGCGGATGCTTCAGAGGAGGTGGCGATTCCAGGTTCGGAATGATCGTAGATTCCATATTTATGTGGCTTGTTGCAGTTCCTCTCACCTTCCTTGCAGCATATGTTTTAAAACTGCCGCCTGTCTGGGTATATTTTATAATGACCCTGGATGAGTTCGAAAAAATGCCTGTGGTGTTCATCCACTATTTCAGAAATAAATGGCTTACGAACATTACCAGAGATTTTGACTGATTATGTAACTAAGCAGGAGGTTTTTATAGAAATGAAATACTTTGAGGCAAAAATGTCTTATCCTCAATTTTTAAAATATCTGGTTCCATCAGTGCTGACCATGATCTTTTTATCATTTTATACAACGATAGATGGATTTTTTGTATCACGGTATGCAGGCTCTGACGCGCTTGCAGGAATTAATATTGTTATTCCGATCACCTGTGTTATTTTCGGAACATCTGTCATGCTTGCAACGGGATCAGGTGCCATCATAGGAGAGCGGATGGGACAAAAAAGAGAACAGGAAGCAAATGAGATATTTACTTTTATCACGATCGTGCTGTTCGTACTTTCAGTTGCTTTTACAGCTGTGGGAATCCTTTTTCTGAAACCGATCTGTATTTTTTTAGGAAGCAGTGAGCGCCTGATGGAGCATGTGGTGCCATACGCATTTGTCATATTTTTAGGATCAGTTTCGATGTCATTCAAGCTGTTTTTTGAATATCTTGTGAGGACGGATGGGAGATCGTACATCGGAATGATCATGTCTCTGACAGGTCTGGCTTTTAATATTGTTTTCGACTATATTTTTGTGGCTGTATTCAGACTGGGAACGCTTGGAGCTGCATGGGGAACATTTCTCTCCATTACAGTAAGCATGTTGATTGGCTTTATCTATTTTCTGAAATACAGCCATATAAGGTTTTGCAGACCGAAGACCGACATGAGTGTTCTTCTGAAATCCTGCACCAATGGAAGCAGTGAAATGCTGACGGAGATGTCTACCGGGATCACTACATTTTTATTTAATCTTATTATCATGCAATATTTTGGTGAAGATGGAGTTGCGGCTGTGACGATCATTATGTATATTTACTATTTCTTCATCGCTTTTTATATGGGAATTGCCGTTGCAGCAGCTCCGATCATAAGCTATAATTATGGCTCTGAAAATCATGATAAGATCAGAGAAATAACACGATATAGTTTTATTACGATTGCCATCAGTTCAGTATTGATCCTTACAGTATCTCTTGTATTTGGAAAACAGATCATCCATTTATTCGTCGGGAACGGAAATGTATTTACATTGACATGGGATGGCCTGAAGCTGTTTAGTCCGGTTTTCCTGTTTATTGGTTTAAATGTATTTCTTTCCGGATATTTTACTGCCCTGGGAAAAGGTTTTATTTCGGCATTGATCTCATCAATGCGTTCTTTGATCCTGGTGGCTGTGTTCATATTGATCCTGCCAAAGCTTATAGGGGTTGCAGGCATCTGGATGACGATGCCGCTGGCAGAAGCCGTGACTATTTTCATGGCGGTTTATCTGTATCGAACATACGGAAAAAGTTTCATGCAGGAAAATTCCAGAGCCACGTCTTAATGATATTTTGCAAAACTTTAACAAAAAAGAGGCCGTCAAGTACGGCCTCTTTTTCGTTATGGCTTTATCATGTCCATGCCATGGGAGTATTTATAACTCCTGTGGAGATATTTCCAGGTATTCATAGGATGGCTGGAAATCATGGCTGTCACACTGACAGTAATATTGGGTAAAATACGTTCTATGATGTCAGGGATATGCGTTTCGTCAGGCTCAAACAGTATGATGAGATACTGCAGGGAACTGTAGCGTGTACAGATATCCACACGGCGGATATTCTGCCGGATGGCCTGTTCCATATACTCCAGAGCCTGCTCAATGGATTCGATATCAGGAACTGTATCCACAAGTGTCTCGATGGTGATCATCGCCAGATAACATCTGCACTGGCTGCGTGTGACAAGCTGACTCATGTATTCATACTGTCGTGCGAAATCCCGGTAATTCAGATCAAGAGCACCTACATAGATGCCGCTTTTCTGAAGGGACTCTGCCACAAGCGCCAGATCCTTTCCGGAACCGGATGCCGCAAGAGTGCTACGGTCGATCTGCTGGTAGAAAAAGAACTGGTTTTTGCCGTTTTGTTTTACGTAATACAGAGCTTTATCTGCTTTGGAATAGCAGTCCTCAAAGGAATCATCGGTGCTGCACAGACACAGGCCTGCGGACAGTGTGGCAAACCGGAGTTCCGGATCATCGGTAGTGATGGTGTGAAATTTCTGGAACAGATCGTCCATCTGCAGAGACAGGGAATCAGGATCTGTGTCCGGAAGGAACATCAGGAATTCATCTCCGCCAAGTCTGCAGGAAATTCCCTGATCTGCCCGTTTCTGGAGCAGCTTTCCAAGACATTTCAGTGCACGGTCGCCGGCTTTGTGGCCATAGATGTCGTTGATCTTTTTTAGGTTGTCCATATCAAGGAATACCAGACATCCATCATGTGTCTGCATAAATTCCGCGGTAAGACGTTCGCCCAGGTTACGCATGGGAAGACCGGTAAGGAAATCATAGCTTTTTGCGTCTTCCTGACTTTTTATGGTGGCCATTATGTCCGAGATGAATTTGCTGACGGTAAGCTGCATATCCGGAAGGTTATAGGTGTCCGGTTCTTCCTGGGAAGGATCCCACTGAGGCAGCCGTTTTTCATTGAGCAGTTTCAGAAAAATGTCTGTGATCTCCGGGTCGAACTGTGTACCACGGTTTTTGCGGAATTCTTCGTAAACAACCTCCGGTGGAAGCGCATTACGGTAGATTCGGCGGGAGTTCATGGCATCGTAGCAGTCGGCAACAGCCACGATCCGGGCATGGATGGGGATTTCTGTTCCGGCCAGCCCGTCCGGATAGCCTTTTCCGTCATAACGCTCATGGTGACTTCTTGCGATTTCTGCCGCATGCGGGATCAGGGTTATATCCTTCAGGATCTCGGCACCGATGACGGTGTGTTTTTTTATAAGGTTGTATTCATCATCGGTCAGCTGTGCCGGTTTGTTCAGGAACGGATCCGGGATACCGATCTTACCGATGTCGTGAAGGTGAGTAGCCCGTTTCAGATTCAGGATCTCCTCCGGTGTCCAGCCCAGCTCCTCTGCGATCAGGGCTGCATATTGTGCAACCCGGTAGGAATGACCGCGGGTGTACGCATCCTTTGCCTCAATGGTGGTGGAAAGGGTCTGTATCATCTGCAGAGACATTTTTTCATTCTGTTCCTGGTTTTTGCGGATTTCGCTTTGCTGGCGTTTCAGTTCTATATCCTGGACATTTTTGATGGCTCTTACAATATTGACAAAGAGCAGGATCAGCATGCCGGCGCCCACAAACAGTCCGGACATTAATGTGACAAAGTATACGGAGGTTGCCTCAACGGCAATACACAGGATCGCTGCCAGCAGACCAATGAGCAAAAGCCGGTCGGCCTTGTTTTTTTCGGTGCGTATATATTGGAAAAGGTGTACAAATATTGTGGCAACGGTGATCGCCAGGATTCCGTGACTTACAGGCATGGTTTCGATATAATCTGCGATACCTGCAGCAGTGAGGATCGTACAGACTGCAAAGTTTATCATTGCGATGCTTCCAAGACAGACATAAAATCTGTGATGTAGCCCTTTCTGGAGACTGTCCGCAAAAAACAGGATCGGGAGCGGACACAAAAGGATCATAACGAAGCACAGAGATCCGAGAGCGGAAGCGTTGGGGACCAGGAACTGACGGAGCTTGGATTCACCCAGCATCCAGACGGCGCCCATAACCATGCACCATCCAAGATATTCCGTGTCAAATCGTGTATGATAGACCAATCCTAGAGCGAAACTGAACAGGATCGTGACGATTCCGGCAAACAGGATAAAAAAAGCAATGTAGGTTTCCAGTCCGTATCTGCTGAAAATATATATCCAGATATCTGCCTTGTTTCCGCAGTAAACAGGATTGACAACTCCGGTGTAATTGGAGGTGTAGGTGGTCAGTTCAATACGGAGCTCTTTGCCGGCATCGGAAGCATAAACCGGGCAGAAAACATAACGGCTGGCGGAGTTTTTGCCCACAAGCCTTGTTTTATGCGTGGAGTAGCTGGTCCTGAGGTTGTCCCCTACATAAAAATCCACATCCTGCAAGGAAGAACGGATGGCAAAGCAGGTATCTGTAAGATCATCGGGAAGCTGGATGGTGAGGACCATCGTGTCACCGACGGGAACCTTGTAGGTGCCCGGAACGGAGATTTCCTGGGTGGTTCCATCCGGTTTCTGCCAGGTAACGGTACCGGAATAGATCACAGAGGCTGCTGAGGTGTCGGAAGAACGTTCATTCGCACCAAAGATCTGCATAAAAATGAACCAGCCAAGGATGGCGAACATCAGAATATAAAAGAAATATCTTTTTCCCTGGTTAAAGGTTTCTGTTTTTTCTTTCATGGCAATATGCCTCCTTGTAATGGGAAAGGAGTGGTTTGTAAATTGAAAAACTCCTTTAGATCGATTATACCAGACCGGAGTGGAAAAATCAGTATAAACAGACTAAGACGGGTAATTTGGTAAGATTTTACCAAATTTTTTATGAATTCGGTGGTATTATATAAAGCAGATAGAAAACATATCCGATGCATATGCGTGCAGGATATGGTACAATGGGTAAATGTGGAGTATGACATGCAAAGCATGATATATGCAGGATAAAGGATCAGAATAAAGAATGAGAGTAAAGCGACAGGAGGAAGGATCATGAGTAAGATCGTAAATATCACATCAAAAGAGGATAAAGATCAGAAGCTGCAGGACATTGCAAATTCACTGGAAGAGCTGAAGGATGTAATGGCTGAAGTGATAGAAGCCTATGAGGAAGAAAATGCGGACAGCCGGAAGATGGACACGCTGACAGAGGCACTGGATGCGCTCGAGGACGCTTATGAGGCCGTTAACGATGTGCTGCTTGAGGAAATCTGATCATGCAGTACAAGGTTCTGAAGATAGAAGAAGACATGGATTTCGGCTGTGAAGAGCGGCAGCCGGGTGAAGCACTTATGTCAGTAGTGCTGATGGAAGATGAAAATGGAAATGAAACAAGTCTGCGACATGATGACGGCCTCCTGTACGAAAGAGATATCAATGAGGGAGATCTTGTTACCATGGACGGGCAGCATCAGCTGTGGAAATTGTAAAACAGAAAGGGTCGTACATCATTGGATTTTGTCATGACTGCGTTGTTTGTGGTTATGTTCATTGATCAGTGGGAAGATGCACAAGATCATAAGCCGGCGCTGGTCGGAATTGTATGCTCTGTGATCTGCCTGGTGATCTTTGGAAGCGGGAAGTTTATCCTTCCGTCAATGGCATCGATCGTTTTATGCTTCCTGGGAATGAAGAAGCATGAGGAGAAGAGAAAAAAAGAACGTATACAGAAGTCAGGAGAATATCAGGCATGACAGTTGGGATATAGCCGGACAGGAGGGATAAGGAATGACTATGACAATAACACAGCAGATCATAACGGTTGTGGTAGTGGTCCTGGGGACTATGACAACGCGATTTTTGCCGTTTATCATATTCCCGGGAGGAAAGGAACCGCCGGCTGTGATCACCTATCTGGGAAAAGTGTTGCCCTGTGCAGTGATCGGATTGCTGGTGGTATTTTGTCTGAAGGATGTGACGGAAAGTACGCATTACGGACTGCCGGAGCTGATCGCAATACTGTTCATTGTGGTATTACATAAATGGAAGAAGAGTACATTGCTCAGCATAGGAGGGGGAACGGTGTTTTATATGGAGCTGGTGCAGACCATATTTGGTTAGTCAGAAATATGTGAAAAACAGAAAATGAAAAGCTAAGGCAGGATACGATAACCGTATCCTGTTTTTTTGATTGCTGCAGTAATTTATGAAAATGCTGTAGATCAGATAAGCAGGCGCAGGATTGTATGTAAAGGTGCAATAAGCCGTGAAAAGAAGCGAGCGGTCATGAAAATGAGCGTGTCCGCAAGGTACGAACAGATGTATTTTCTTGTTCCTGGAAAATACAGAGGAAATATGCCGGGAGCAGAGGAATCTGTAATTGTAACAGAACAACGATACCCCTTACTTGTCTGTGAATCCGATTGCACAGGTCTAAAAGCCTCAGCGTAGCTGGAAGCAATAAATAGTGTGTGTGGAATGGTGTGTTATGAAAATAACAAAAATGAGTAACTTTTGCTCTCACAATGGAATAAAAAACGACAAGACACGATGCAGTTTTATGGCTGTAAATGCATGCGTTTCAAGAGTTTATACAGGGAACATGGAATATCATGAAATGTGAATAAATTAACACATAATTTTGAAAAATATACTCAAAATATAACCATACTATATTGACAAAATTAAAAATAAATGATAATCTGTGACCAGAACAAAACGAGAATGACTAAAATTTTTATGAAGTTAAGAATAAAAAGGTAAGCACGAAAGGAGTGTCTTAAAATGGCCGAGATCAAAAAAATGGGTTACTGTGTAAACGGTGAGTGGAAAGAGTCAAAGGCAGAGAAATACATGGATGTTACAGATTCCAGTACAGGTGAGGTGATCGCGCAGGTTCCCTGCTGTACACCGGATGAGGTAGAAGAGGCGATCGCTTCCGCACAGGCTGCATTCCCGGAATGGTCCTCACTTTCTCTTGCAAAGAGACAGCAGTATATGTTCAGATGGAGAGATGTTCTTTATGCTCATAAGGAAGAGCTTTCCGTACTTTGTGCAAAAGAGCTCGGAAAGAACATCAAAGAGGCAAGAGGAGATGTTCAGAAAGCAATTGAGCCTACAGAAGAGGCATGTGCACTTCCGACAATGATCCAGGGCGATGCTGCAATGCAGGTAACTACAGGATATGATACAGCTACATATCGCAAACCACTTGGAGTAACTGCTGGTATTGTTCCGATGAACTTCCCGGCAATGATCCCATGGGGCTGGATGGTTCCGCTTTCCATTGCATGTGGAAATACAGTAGTACTGAAAGCAAGCTCCCAGACACCACTTACAGCTATGAGGATCATGGAGCTCTTCTATACAGAGGGCGGATTCCCGAAGGGTGTTGTAAACCTTGTGACCTGCAGCCGTGTAGAGGCTGATATCCTTCTTACAGATGAGAGAGTAAAGGCTGTTACATTCGTAGGAACAACAGGTGTTGGTAAACAGGTATATTCCAAGGCAGCAGCTCATGGCAAACGAGTTCAGGCACAGTGTGAGGCAAAGAACCATGCACTTGTACTTGAGGACTGCAACCTTGAGGCTACTGTTAATGCGATCATCAACTCTACATACGGATGCGCAGGTATGAGATGTATGGCTCTTCCGGTTGTATGCGTACAGGATAGTATCGCAGACGAATTTGTTTCACTTCTTAAGAAAAAAGCAGAGGCTATGAAGCTTGGCTGTGCATATGATGAAGATACCGATCTCGGCCCGGTTGTAAATGCAGGTCATAAGGAGAAGATCTGCAACTGGATCCAGAAGGGTATCGATGAGGGTGCGGAGCTTGTACTTGACGGACGTAATGTAGTAGTTCCGGGATATGAGAACGGATTCTTCGTAGGACCGACAATTCTTGATCATGTAACACCTGAGATGACAGTTGGAAACCGTGAGATCTTCGGACCGGTAACCTGTATCAAACGAGTAAAGGATTACGAGGAAGGCATCGCAGTCATGAATGCCAATCCATTTGCAAATGGTTCTTGTATCTTTACACAGAGCGGATATTACAGCCGTAAATTCGCTATGGAGACAGATGGCGGTATGGTAGGAATCAATGTAGGTATCCCGGTTCCGACAGCATACTTCCCATTCTCCGGAAACAAGGATTCCTTCTTCGGTGATCTGCACGTTCTCGGAAAAGACGGCTATCGTTTCTTCACAAGAGCAAAAACAGTTACAACACACTGGTTCGATGAAGCTGCCGGAAAGAGAAAGGTCGGCACATGGGAAGGAAGTACTGAGGCTTAAGAAAGCTTCATAAATAAATTTATGACACTGAAAGGCAGATCGGGTAAGATCTGCCTTTCAGATAAAATCCTCTAATGAAATGAGCATATTCAAAAACGGTGCATCTGCTGGATTTCCGGCAGATGCACCGTTTTTTAGGGTCAATATCCGATTTAATCGATCGTCATAACACGGATGCCGTGCTCCTGGCAGAAGCTGTCGTATTCTTCAGGAAGTGGCTGGTCGGTTACGATGGCGTCCAGCTTTTCCATGGAAGAATAGGTCATAAGCGAGATCCGGCCGAATTTGGAATGGTCTGCAAGAAGGATCATGCTGTTGGCATTCTCTGCGATGGCTTTTTTGGTGATGTATTCCTCTGCGCTGGCATTGGTAAGTCCGCTCTTCATGGTTACACCTGTGCAGGCCATAAAAGCCATGGAAATGTTGTAGGTCTGCAGATAATCATTGATATCCGGTCCTGTGAAGGACAGGGTCTTGCGGTTCAGCTTTCCGGGAACGGAAATGATATCCAGGTTCGGATAGGATGCTGCCTTGTTGAAGATAAGCAGGCTGTTGGTCAGGATCGTACAGTGCTTATCTGCAATAAAATCAACCAGGTTCAGGCAGGTTGTACCTGTATCGATATAGATGGTATCGTCTTCTGCCACAAGCTCTGCGGCACGGCGGCAGATTTCTTTCTTTTCGTCAGGAAAACGTCCGCCACGCTCTTCGTAAGACAGAAGGGGAAGAGTCTGTGGAGTTTCGAGTGCTGCGACACCGCCATATACTTTCATGATACTGCCACGTTTCAGAAGGATATCGACATCTCTTCTGATGGTGTTTTTGGATACGTTGAATTTCTCACATAATGTATCGAGAGAAGCGTTCTTATGCTCCAGCACATATTCTTCGATCATGTCCAGTCGCTGTGATTTCATAGAGGTCTACCTTCTTTCTATTGGTTAAGTCTTGGTTATATTTTATCATAAAAGAAGGTAGAGATAAAGTGCTTTTATAAGAACATACCAAAAATTATTTCCCTTCAAAAATATCTTGACGAAATTCTTATTTGAATGTAATATGAAAACGGTTTTCAAATTCAAATCTGCCATGTAAGGTGCAGTTGATAGAAGAGAGTAGGAAATATAATGGAAGAAAAAATGAAATACAGCACCAGGCAGCAGAAAATAATTCTGGAATGCCTGCAGGAATATGGAGATACATTTTATACCATAGATCAGTTTATGGAGCTCCTTCGTGGAAAAGAGATCCAGATCGGAAGGACAACGGTATACAGAGGACTGGAGCGGCTGCAGAAGGAGGGAGCGGTGCTGAAGGTTCCGTCTGTGGAGGGAGCGCCTGCCCAGTATCGTTTTATACGTGATGAGGAGCGGAAGAATTACGGTAAGCTTGTGTGTCTGGAATGTGGGCATACGATTCCTCTGCAGTGTGGATGTATCGATCATTTTGTGGGACATGTGCTGGATGAACACGGATTTGAGATCGATCAGAGCCGGACGATCTTTTATGGATATTGTGACAGCTGCAGGAGGCTTAAAAAATGAATGTTAACAGAGGGAAGATGACAGCGGCAGCAGTTCTGGCGGTGACGCTTCTTGTTGTGGGCGGTGTGACCGGATATGGTTTGCACAGGGCCGGAACGGTGGGACAGCCATTTGTGGAGGATGGCCGACTGAAGGTGATGGCCAGCTTTTATCCCATGTATGATTTTGCCCGGAAGGTAGGGGGCGACAGGATCCAGGTGAAGGATATGGTTCCGGCGGGAACGGAGCCTCATGACTGGGAGCCGGCGGCAATGGATATCCGGAATCTTGAAGATGCAGATGTGTTTGTCTATAATGGTGCGGATCTGGAGCACTGGGCGGAGGATGTACTGGATACTCTGGAGAATCAGGATCTGGTTGTGTCTGAGGCATCGGATGGTGTGGAGCTTCTGGATGGAGGACATGATCATGCTCATGGTGATGAAGGAAAAGATCCTCATGTCTGGCTTGATCCTATGCGTGCAAAGCAGGAAATGAAGAATATCAGGGATGCTTTGGTAAAGGCTGATCCTGGGAACGGTGATTATTATGAAGCAAATTATGAGAAATATGCCGGTGAATTTGATGAGCTGGATCAGGAGTTCAGAGATGGTCTGAAAGGTACGAAGAGCCGGGATATCATAGTGGCGCATGAGGCTTTTGGATATCTATGCAATGCCTATGATCTGAAGCAGCTGGCTATCGAAGGGCTGACACCGGATTCAGAGCCTGATCCTGCCAAGATGCAGGAAGTGATCGAGTATGCGAAAAAATACGACATCCATACCATATTTTTTGAGGAGCTGGCAAGTCCCAAGGTGGCGAAGACAGTGGCGAAGGAAGTGGATGCGGTGACTGCTGTGCTGAATCCGATCGAGGGATTAAGTGAGGAGGATATCGAGGCCGGAGAGGATTATTTTTCTGTGATGAGGAAGAATCTGGAGGCACTCAGGAAGGCATTGAACTGAAGGTGCAGGACAGCAGCTGCAACAAAAAAGGAGAAATTATGGGAATTTTGATAGAAAATCTTTCGTTTCACTATACAGGGACATCTGTGCTGGATCAGGTGAACCTGGAGGTGAAGGATGGCGATTATGCCATCCTTACCGGTGAAAACGGAAGTGGAAAAAGTACATTTCTGAAGCTTCTTCTGGGCGAACTGAAGGCGCAGGAGGGAAGTATCACTGTAAATGGAAAAGATATTTCTGCCACATTCGGAAAGGGAGATCTGGGATATGTTCCACAGAACAGTATCAGCAGAAACCAGAATTTTCCGGCGACTGTGGAAGAGATCATGATGACAGGCGTGTATTCCTCTTCCTGGAAGGCACGTTTCCGGGCAAAAAAAGAGATCCCGCGTTTGAAAGCCGCACTTGCGGAAATGGAAATGGAAGAGTTCTGGAAAAGAAGGATCGGAGATCTTTCGGGAGGACAGCAGCAGAGGGTTATGCTGGCACGTGCACTGGCGGGAAAACCGAAGATCCTGATCCTGGATGAGCCTACCACAGGAATGGATATGGTTTCTGTGAAAACACTTGCAGAAGTTCTGAGGAAGCGGAATGAGGAACAGGGGCTGACGATCCTTATGGTTACTCATGGAAATTCCGGTGAGTTTAAAGGAGCAAACCGGTTCTTTAAAGCGGAAGAGGGGAGGATCGACGAAGTATGAGTATTTTACAGTATGGATTTATGCAGAGGGCTTTTCTGGTGGGAATCCTTCTGGCTGTGATCACGCCCTGCATCGGGATCACCATTGTTCTGAAACGGATGTCCATGATCGGAGATGCGCTTTCCCATTCTTCACTGGCCGGTGTTGTGCTGGGACTGATACTTGGAGTGAATCCGGTAGCCGGTGCAGTAGTGATGTGCATCGTAGCTGCTCTTGGAATTGAGGCTATCCGCAAAAAAATCCCGCGTTATTCGGAGGTGGCGATCTCCATCGTCATGTCTGCCGGGATCGGACTGGCCGGTGTGCTGTCCGGCTTTGTGGAAAACGGTGCCAGTCTGAACAGCTTTTTGTTCGGAAGTATTGTGTCCATCAGTGAAGGAGAGCTGGCGCTGGTAGTTGTGATCAGTGTGCTGGTACTGGCAGCAGTGCTGTTTTTTTACAGGGAACTGTTTTATATCGGCTTTGATGAAAATGCGGCAAGGATCTCCGGTGTTTCCGTGCGGAATATTAATTTTCTTTTTACTATTCTGACGGCTCTGACAGTTTCCATTGCGTCCCGTACAGTAGGAACCCTGATCGTTTCCTCCATGCTGGTAGTTCCGGTGGCGTGTGGGATGCAGATGGCAAAAAGCTATAAGGGTACACTGATCTGTGCCATTATCGTGGCGGTATGTACCACCATTGCCGGACTGTTTCTTTCCTATTATGCCGGACTGAAACCAGGTGGAATGATCGTTCTTCTTGAGGTTGCGTGGTTTGTAGTTGTGATGACAGTGAAAAGTTTTAACAAATAAAACACATTTTTCCCACAAAGTAAACACAATTAACCCATATACTTTGAAGCATCAAAAGGAAACAGAGAAGAATTTTTTCCTAGGGAGGACTTAACCATGAACAATAACAGAAAATTAAAAATAAAGAAAATGATGAAAAAGGGTGCAACCATCAGCCTGTGTGCAGTACTTGCCGGCGGCATTGGAGTTGGTGCATATGAAGGTATAAATTATTTCTCCGGTGCACAGTCCGTACAGGCGGCAACCGACAGCTCCGAGAATCTGACTCTTATGAAGTCTGATAAAAAATCAAATAAAGACAGCGAAGATACAGAGGATACAAAATCCTCCGATACAAAGGGCAGTCTGGATGTATCAGATGTTGCTGAGAAGGCAATGCCTTCTGTAGTTGCCATCACAACCAAGTCCGTTCAGGAGGTTCAGGATTATTACAGCATGTTTGGTTCCCAGTATGCGCCGAGCCAGGAGCAGGAAGTTGAAGGAAGCGGTTCCGGTATTATCATCGGAAAAACAGATTCTGAGCTGCTGATCGCCACAAACTATCATGTTGTGGATGGTGCCGATACCTTGTCCGTTGCCTTTGCAGATGGTAATGCTTATGAGGCTACGGTAAAGGGCTTTGATGAAAGCGAGGATCTTGCAGTTGTTTCTGTTGCAACGAAGGATGTTTCGGATGATACAATGGATGCAATTTCTGTTGCAAAGATCGGAAGCTCTGATGATCTGAAGATCGGTGAGCAGGTTGTTGCCATCGGTAATGCACTTGGCTATGGCCAGTCCGTTACTACTGGTATTGTCAGTGCTAAGAACCGTAAGACAGATGCATCAGGACAGATCGAGGGTGATTCTACAGATAACAGCAGCAGTATCAACAAGGGCGTGAACCTGATCCAGACAGATGCGGCTATCAATCCCGGTAACAGTGGCGGTGCGCTTCTGAATATGGATGGTGAGGTTGTTGGTATTAACTCTTCCAAGCTTGCTTCTACTGAGGTTGAAGGTATGGGGTATGCCATTGCAATTTCTGATGTTGCGGATTCTCTTGAGAACATGATGAATGCCAAGGCAAGAGATAAAGTGGATAATCATGGTATCCTTGGTATCACAGGCAGTACAGTAAGTACGGAGGCAGTACAGATTTATGGTATCCCGCAGGGTGTATTTGTTTCGAAGGTAACCGAGGGCGGCCCTGCCGATGATGCAGGTATTACCAAGAATATGGTCATTACAGAGTTTGATGGTAAAACGATCACCAGTATCGATCAGCTGATTGAGCTGCTTCAGTATTATGAGCCGAAGGAAAAGATCGATGTGACGGTTGCAGTTCTGGATGGTAATGAATATAAGGAGAAGACACTCTCTGTAAAACTTGGTAAAGATGACAGTTCCAGCAAGGATAGCAAGGACAGCTCTGAGGATAGCACGTCCCAGGATTCCCAGGATGCAGATATCCCAGATATCCAGGGAGGACAGGATGACTCCGATCAGGGGGATGCAGATGCATTTGCTGATGATGGAGAAGCCAGCCTGTTTAGAGATTTTGAGCAGAATGGCTTGTATGACTGATCAGTCCTAAATTATAGATGGAGAGCATTTTCGAGGTGAAGAACCGCAATCAGTTCATCCCCTCCATGAATCCGCAGGAAAGAAACCAGAAATACAGCGGATGGAAAGACGCAGTAGAAAAAGTTCTTGTATAAGCATAAAAATTTCTCAATATAAAAAAGGTGTTGCTGATCACAGAGTGAGCAGCAACAAAACGGGAGCTTTAGGCAGCGGCAATTGCTTGACCCCATGTGTATGTCAGATTATAATAAAATAACAGGCATTTCCGGATGCATTCCAGATGTATCGGAAATGACGGAAAGCCGGTCTTTGCCAGTATCATGTGCAGAGGCCGGCAAAAGTTATATTCAGAGATAAACGATCATCCATTTGCAGTAGCTGTGCAGTGGCATCCGGAGATGATGTATGATTCTTCAGAACAGCTGAAGCTTCTCCGGGCATTTGTGGAGGCAGCAGGGAAGGAGACGGAAGCATGAATATTTGTATCTATGGAGCGTCCAGCGCAGAGCTGAAAAAGATCTATTATGAGAAAACGGAAGAGCTGGGACAGCTGATGGGAAAGCGAGGACACGGCCTTGTTTTCGGAGGTGGAAAAGAGGGGCTGATGGGGGCGGCAGCCCGGGGTGTTGACAGAGAAAAAGGCTATATCCTGGGTATCGCACCGAGATTTTTTGACCAGCCGGGAGTGTTGTATGAGCATTGTACAGAGTTTATTTTTACTGAAAATATGCGTGAGAGGAAGCACCTGCTGGAAAGCCGCTCGGATGCGACTATCGTGGTACCTGGGGGAATTGGTACTTATGAGGAGTTTTTTGAGATTCTGACATTGAAGAGTCTGGGACGGATCGACAGGCCGATCGTTCTTTATAATATTCAGGGATATTACGACAGCATGCAGGCACTCCTGGAATACACAGCCGGGGAAAAATTTATGTCCAGAGATGTTGTGGGTATGTGCCGGTTCATGAAAGACCCGGAGGAGATCCTGGATTATATTGAGAATTACCGGAATTATGGGGGAAGGCTATAAATAAAATACAGTACGGCTGATACAACAGCCCTGTATATAAGATCGTGCGAAGGGGATTTTTACAGGAGAAGATATATTTTATGAGGAAAATAATGTTAAATGGCCAGTGGGAGCTGGCAGAAGCAGGAAATGACAGATTATGTGAGGTACAGGTTCCGGGATCTGTGCTTTCCGGGCTCTATGGTGCCGGGAAGATCGAAGATCCTTTTTATCGGACAAATGAGGATGTGACAAGGGAACTGTTCCGGAAGGATTATGAATTCAGCAGAACATTTGTGGCTGCAGAGGATATCCTGAAAGAAGAAAAAATAATTCTGGTCTGTGAGGGGCTGGATACTCTTGCAGATATTTATATCAATGGGCAAAAAGCCGGATCTGCAGATAACATGCATCGTACCTGGAAGCTGGATGTGAAAGAATTTCTTCATTCCGGGGAGAATCAGATCCGGATCGTATTCCGGTCGGTATTCAAGTATATCGAAGCTTATGAGTATGAAGATAATAAAGAGATCCACTATGTTCCCTGCGGTGGAATGAAAGGAAACCAGCTGATCCGGAAGGCTCATTGTATGTTTGGATGGGACTGGGGCCCCCAGACCATTGATGCCGGGATTTTTCGGGATATTTATCTGGAAGCATACAGTCATCCGAGAATTGAGGATGTGAAGATCACACAGGTGCATGGGGATAATGCTGTGGATGTGTGTACAACTGTGGCTGTAAGCGGAGATGCTGTGGATAAGTGTCAGGTGAGAGTGACGATCCAGGAGGATGCAGAGAGCGTCTGTGGACATAGAACAGGTGCTAACGACCGAAAAACGGAAGCCCATGTATGCAAAGTGGGGGAGACTGTATCAGCGAATAATAATCCAGCAGTGCTGACATCCTCGATCCACAACCCGAAGCTCTGGTGGCCAAACGGCTACGGCGATCAGCCGTTATATAAAGTTCAGGTGGAACTTCTGGACGAGGATGGCACAGTTCTGGAAACCATAACGAAGCGCATCGGTCTCCGTACCCTTACCATCAGCCAGGAAAAAGATCTCTGGGGAAAAGAGTTCGCGTTCTGTGTCAATGGCGTGAAAATTTTTGCCATGGGGGGAAATTATATTCCGGAGGACTGCATCTATTCCAGGATCACACCGGAGGTCCAGAAGTATCTTCTGGAATCCTGCAAACGTGCCAATTTTAACTGTGTCCGTGTGTGGGGCGGCGGTTATTATCCTTCGGATCATTTCTATGATCTTTGTGATGAGATGGGACTGATCGTATGGCAGGATCTGATGTTCGCATGTAATGTTTATGATCTTACAGAAGAATTTGAAGATAATATCACGAAGGAGATCACGGAAAATGTAAAACGTCTCCGTCATCATGCATCCCTTGGCCTGTGGTGCGGAAACAATGAGATGGAGTCTGCCTGGGATCACTGGCCGGAGGTACAGAGTGAGTCGAAATATCTCCGTGCGGACTACATAAAAATGTTTGAGTATGTGATTCCGAAAGCAGTGAGGGCGGCAGACAGCGAGACCTTTTTCTGGCAGTCTTCCCCAAGCTCCGGAGGCTGCTTTGATGATCCGGACGATGAGAACAGAGGAGACTGTCACTACTGGGATGTATGGCATGGTCAGAAGCCTTTTACAGATTATCAGAAGCATTATTTTCGTTTTTGCTCGGAGTTTGGCTTCCAGTCTTTTCCGTGCCTGAAAACTGTGGAGAGCTTTACGGAAGAGAAAGATAGGAATATTTTTTCCAGGGTGATGGAGAACCACCAGAAAAATCCTGCAGCTAACGGAAAGATCCTGTATTATCTTTCCGAGAATTTCCGTTATCCGGAGAATTTCCGCAAGCTTCTCTATGTGAGCCAGATCCTTCAGGGAATGGCCATGAAGTATGGAGTAGACCACTGGAGACGTCACAGAGGCCGCTGTATGGGTACCCTTTACTGGCAGATCAATGACAACTGGCCGGTGGCATCCTGGGCAAGTATCGACTACTTTGGCCGTTGGAAGGCACTTCATTATATGGCAAAAAAATTCTATGGGCCACAGGCGGTGAGTATGTGCATGGATGGGGATATCATGCAGGTGTATCTGGCAAATGAAAGTATGGACGCACAGTCATATCAGGTTGCCTTTTATGTGAAAAATATGGAATGTGAGATTCTTGAGAAGCTTACCGGAACGGGCACTGTGGGTGTGCAGGAGTCCGCTCCGATCCTGGCGGTGGATGTTTCCGGATGGGAAGACAAGAAGTATGAGATCTTTCTTGAGGCGGAAGTGACACTTGCTGACGGAGATGTGCTCTGTGATGTGGAGACCCTTGTTCCGTATAAATATCTGGAGCTGGATAAACCGGAGATCACTGCCGAGGTGGAGGAGCAAGGTGATGCATTTGTGATCCATTTAAAAAGCAGCTGCTTCAGTCCGTTTACAGCTATTGGATTTACTGATGCGGATGTTACTCTGGAGGATAATTTTTTCCATATGACAGATGGAGAGGAAATGTGTGTCCGGCTTGATAAGAAAGATATCCGAAATGGAGAGATTCTGGATGCAGCGGATCTGACACAGCAGATGGAGATCCTGACGCTGGCATAGAAAGCTTTTAAATAAAAAAGACGCGGCCTTTTATCGGAGGATAAAAAGGTTCGTGTCTTTTTTTATATGATATTAGGGGATCATCATGGGTTTGCGTGTGTTTACATTTGATTACGATATTTGGGATCAGAATTCGTAATTTTTATGTCTTTTGAAGAAATCCTTAGTTTCCTTTACAACCACACCGCTCAGGGCAAGAAGAGCGATCAGGTTCGGGAATGCCATCAGGGCATTGAAGATATCTGCGATGTTCCATACAGCTGCTACAGTCATATATGGTCCGATGAATACGCAGATGATGTACAGCCAGCGGTATGTTGTAACTGCGGCTTTGTTTCTGTTGAACAGGTATTCCAGACATCTTTCACCGTAGTAATCCCATCCAAGGATTGTTGTGAATGCAAAGAATACCAGGCACAGCATCAGTGAGAAGGATGCTACAACCGGCGGGAAAGGAAGTCCTTTCTGGAATGCGGCTGTTGTGATGGCAACACCCTCAAGACCTGTGTTCCATGTTTCTGTAATGACGATGGAAAGACCTGTCATTGTACAGATAACGATAGTATCAATGAATGTACCTGTCATGGATACAAGACCCTGACGTACCGGCTCCTTTGTCTGAGCTGCAGCGGCTGCGATCGGGGCACTACCAAGACCGGACTCATTGGAGAAGATACCGCGGGCGATACCCTTCTGCATAGCTACGACCATGGTTCCCATTGCGCCACCTGCAAGTGCACTTCCTGTGAAAGCAGATTTTACGATAGTTACGATCGCTGTAGGTACTGCAGTGATGTTTGTGATCACGATGATCAGTGCCAGTGCAACATAGAGAACTGCCATAAACGGTACAACGACCTGGGATACCTTTGCGATTCTCTGGATTCCGCCGAGAACGACAAGTCCTACACATACGGTAAGTATCAGACATGCAACTACAGTTGCCCAGGAATATGTATTTCCGAAAAGTGCTACTGTGTGTGCTTTATCCGGGTCAAAGAAATTGGTAACTGCAGATGAGATACCGTTTACCTGTGTAAAGGTTCCGATACCGAAAAGTCCCACACCTGCTCCGAAAAATGCGAAGATCTTGGCAAGCCATCTCCACTGTTTTCCCATACCGTTTTCGATGTAGTAGAAAGGTCCGCCGAGAACGTGGCCTTCTTTGTCAATGGTACGGTACTTGATCGCCAGAAGTCCTTCTGCGTATTTGGTTGCCATTCCGAAGAATGCGGCTACGATCATCCAGAAAAGTGCTCCTGGTCCGCCGGCTGCGATAGCAGTTGCGACACCTACGATATTTCCGGTTCCGATGGTTGCTGAAAGCGCAGTACACAGAGCTCCGAAGCTTGTGACCTCACCATCGCCGCCTTCTTCATTTTTTACCATGAATTTCAGTGCCTTTCCGAGGTGCCTTACCTGTAAAAGACCTAACCGAGTGGTTAACAGAATTCCTGTGAACAGGATCAGAATGATCAGCGGAAGTCCCCAAACGACTCCGTCAAACCATGTGATAAAGTTGTTGATTTGTGTAAACATTACTCTTTCCTCCATCCTTTTGCCTGAGAGATTTACAGCATTTTGTGTGCTGCGTACACCTTCGGCGCTCTTCCCTTTTGATTTGAAGAGACTCTCCTGAGTTTTTTTATTTTTGAATGATGCCAGGATCTTTTGTGTGCGGTGGTGGCGGTCATTCGTTTCGTGTAGAAAAACACTGTAACACAGAGTATCACATGAATTGATGGATTTCAATGGTTTTTTAAAAAAAATTGCATTTATTAGAAAAATTAATCGACATATAATTGGAAGTTTTGGGATTTACTTTTCTATCAGCGGATGTTCTTTGTAATACATGCGGGTGAAATGCAGAAATGTCAGCATATCGCCGCTGATATATTTGCTTTTTTTCCATACCATGCCGATTTTTATGCGGACAGGTGGATTGAGCGGGATACCGGTAACATTGGAAGTGGAAAAGTTATCGGTCATGCTGGAGTAGAGAAAGCAGCCATATTTTCCGGTTTTTACAAATTGCAGGGTGGTGTAGATCTGGCTGCTCCGCATAACGATATTGGGTGTGTGGCCATCCATCTCAAAACGCATTTTCAGGATCTGATTCTGGACGGAGTCAGCATTGAAAAAGATCAGCTGCTCTTTCGCCATATCTTTTGTTGTGACTGATTTTTTTTCTGCCAGCCTGTGGTCGTTGCTCACACAGAAAACCACCTGGTCGTTGGCCAGGACGGTGTTGTGAAATTTATCTATATTATACTGTTCCATATTGACCAAAGCTACATCCAGGGTGTCATCCTGTACCAGATTGCAGGCACGGACAGATCCGTATTCTTCCAGTACTACGGCAATTTCCGGGTGCTTTTCGTGAAACGCCGTAAGCAGCTCCGGAAAAAATACGGTACTCAGCATGGGAGGGATCCCGATGCGAAGAGGCGGTTTTATCCTGGACATGCTGGAGTAATCGGCCTGAAGCTCATTACAATATTGAAGGATATAGGTAGCTTTTTTGTAGAAGGACTCTCCCTCCTGGGTCAGACTCAGCTGATTTCCTTTTCTGGAAAAAAGGCTGATCCCGAATTCAATCTCCAGATCGCGGATAGCCATGGAAATGGTGGGCTGGGTCACATATAATTCTTCGGCTGCCTTTGTGATGCTGTGGCAGCGGCTGGCTGTGCAGAAATAGCGTAGTTGATTCAGTGTCATGATAAACCTTCTCTCGATGAATTGTCAGATTAAATTTTTTAGTAAAGTTTTTCATTTCTGTCCGGAAAAGATGTGACAGAGTATTTTGGTGTCTACATAAAAATAGCATAGAAATATAATTTTTGCCAGATTCATTTGCTGATACGCTGATTTTATGTTAGTAATGTACAAAAAATATCATTAAAAACTGATACTATAAATATTTTTTATGCGGATATATGTTTCATTAATTTGTTTTTTTATATGTACACCGGTTATAATGGAACCATCAAAAGAAACGTGTACGGCCTATACTTTTCAGGAAAAAACCAAATGGAAGGAGAGTACAGAAATGTCTCAGACAACTATCACATTGCTGTTTCTTGTGTTCACCATTATCAGTTTCATCCTTGAAAAAATTCCTCTTGGTCTGACGGCTTCGATCTGTGCGATCGGTCTGACCCTTACAGGAGTTGTGGATGCAACAACAACATTTTCACAGTATGTAAACAGTAACGTAATCCTTTGCGTTGGCATGTTTGTAGTAGGCCAGGCATTGTTCGAAACAGGAATGGCAAATAAGATCGGAGGACTGGTCACGAAATTTGCCAGAACAGAAAAAACACTGATCATTGCGATCATGGTGATCGTAGGTGTAATGTCCGGATTCTTATCCAATACAGGTACTGCAGCAGTGCTGATCCCGGTAGTCTGTGGAATCGCCGATGAGTCCGGTTATTCCAGAAGCCGTCTTCTGATGCCGCTGGTATTTGCCGCAGCACTTGGCGGAAACCTTTCTATTATCGGTGCACCCGGAAACCTGATGGGTGTGAATGCACTTCAGGAGATGGGGCTTTCCACAAGCTTCTTTATGTATGCGCCGGTTGGAGTTCCGATGCTTGTTCTTGGAATCCTCTATTTTGTTTTTATCGGATATCGTTTCCTTCCCAATGGAAACCATGCGGCCGGGGAAGCGCTTGAAGATCAGCAGGATTTCAGCCATGTACCGAAGTGGAAACAGACGGTTTCTCTGGTAGTTCTGATCCTTGTGATCCTTGCAATGATCTTTGAAAAAGAGATCGGTATCAGCATTGAGGTTTCTGCATGTATCGGAGCCATCGTCCTGGTTTTGACAGGAGTTATTTCCGAAAAAGAAGCACTGAAATCTATTGACCTGAAAGTTGTATTCCTTTTCGGCGGTTCTCTGACACTTGCAAAAGCATTGGATACAACCGGAGCCGGAGAACTGATCGCAGATAAGATCGTAGGACTTCTTGGAGCAGATCCGAGTCCGATCCTTCTTCTTCTGGTGATCTTTATTGTAACCTGTGTGCTGACAAATTTCATGTCAAATACAGCAACCACAGCACTGATGATTCCAATTGCGGTATCTCTTGCAAACAACCTCGGAGCAGATCCGAGAGCCGTTGTTATCGCAACGGTTATCGCAGGTTCCTGTGCATATGCAACACCGATCGGTATGCCAGCAAACACCATGGTAGTCGGTCTTGGAGGATACAAATTCAAGGACTATGTGAAATCCGGTCTGCCGCTGATCCTGGTATCCTTTGTGATCTGTATGATCCTGTTGCCGATCCTGTTTCCGTTCTATCCGTAAGGAGAGAAACTTTTGAGTTACTGTTCACTTTGTGACCAGCAACACTTTTGATTAAGTTCATTCCCTTCTGCACTGACCATACAGTGAAGGAGAAATGATAAATAAGCCAAAAAAGCCATCTTAACCATTAATCAGCCAAAATTAATGATGAAACAACCAACAAAAACCTATGTAACTAAAAAACATTAAACCATCGAACCATATCAGGAGGTAAATCATGACTAAGGAAAATGGAGTTAAAGTATTAACAGACATGGTAGCAGATTTTGTTGCCCATATTGGAAAAAAATTACCGGATGACGTAGTTAATAAACTTGAAGAGCTTGGATCACAGGAAACAGCTGCACTTCCAAAGGTTCTTTATGAGACCATGACAAAGAACCAGGGACTTGCTGTAGAGCTGAACCGCCCAAGCTGTCAGGATACAGGTGTTCTTCAGTTCTGGCTGAAATGCGGAACAAATTTCCCGTATATCAATGAGCTGGAGGCACTCCTGAAAGATGCTGTTGTTCAGGCTACTTTTGCAGCACCGTTAAGACATAATTCCGTTGAGACTTTTGATGAGTACAATACAAAGAAAAACGTTGGTAAGGGAACACCGACTGTATGGTGGGATATTGTTCCAAACAGCGATAAATGTGAGATCTACGCATACATGGCAGGCGGCGGATGTACCCTTCCTGGAAAAGCAATGGTTCTGATGCCAGGTGCCGGTTATGAGGGTGTTACCGATTTCGTTCTGGATCAGATGACAACTTACGGACTGAATGCGTGTCCTCCGCTTCTTGTTGGTGTTGGGGTAGGTACATCTGTAGAGACAGCTGCCTTGAACTCCAAGAAAGCGCTGATGCGTCCGATCGGTTCTCACAATGACAACGCAAACGCAGCAAAAATGGAGAAGCTTCTCGAGGATGGTATCAATGCCATCGGCCTTGGACCGCAGGGTATGGGCGGAAAGTATTCTGTAATGGGTGTTAACATTGAGAATACTGCACGACATCCATCTACCATCGGTGTTGCAGTAAATGTTGGATGCTGGTCCCACCGTCGTGGACATCTGGTTGTAAATCCGGATCTTACAGTAACCTGTGATACTCATTCCACATGGAAATTTAATGCATAATATAAACGGAGGGAAAAATCATGATCGAAATCAGAGGAGATAAAAAAGTTCTTATTACACCTGTAAGCGCAGAAGACCTGGCTGATATCAAAATCGGTGATATTGTATGGCTGGACGGAGATCTGATGACCTGTCGTGACGTTGCTCACCGTCGTCTGGTGGAGTATGGAAGAGAGCTTCCGTATGATATCCGCAACAAAGCTATTTTCCATGCCGGCCCGATCGTTCGCAAGATCGAGGGTACAGAGGATGATTATGAAATGGTTTCTGTAGGACCGACAACTTCCATGCGTATGGAGAAGTTCGAGTATGAGTTTACAAAACTGACTGGTGTCAGAGTGATCGTTGGTAAAGGTGGTATGGGCCCGAATACGGAGCGTGCTTGTAAAGAGTTCGGTGCTATCCACTGTGTTTTCCCGGCTGGATGTGCAGTTGTGGCTGCTACAGAGGTTGAGAAGATTGTTGAGCATCACTGGGATGAGCTTGGTATGCCTGAGACTTTATGGTGCAACAAGGTTAAAGAATTTGGGCCGCTGATCGTATCTATCGATGCACAAGGACGTAACCTGTTTGAGGAGAACAAGGTTGTATTTAATGAGCGTAAAGAGGCTGCCAAGCAGGCAATTTATCCTGAGGTTAAGTTCATTAAATAATATTGGATATTGAAAAAATTTTTCGGGATATCTGAAATAACGAGGCTCTGCCATGAGAGCTTCGGGATTGACTGGTGATTGTGAAATTGAATTAACAGCGTGATATAAAAAAGAGAGATGTCCGGCAGATCATATAATGTGGTCTGCAGGATGTCTTTTTTTGTTGTTTTTTGTTGTTTCTTGGGGTTTTTATGTTTTACAGGGGTGAGGGGGTGTGATAGAATATAAGCGTTGCAGCAGGCTGGTTATTAAGGTATTATCTGGTATGGATCTTGCGCAGTGAAGGTGGATCGTGGATATCTGCCTGACAATATTTTCAGAGAGGATGAGGTATGAGGTTTATGGGGGATTTTTTGAAGAACATTAACTGGAAGCATGTTCTGATCATGTGTATCGGAAATGTTTTTGCAGGTATGGGGATTGGAATTTTCAAGCTGGCCGGGCTTGGAACGGATCCGTTCAGTGGAATGAATATGGCGGTTGCGGATATGATTGGTATGGCGTATGGTAATTTCCAGCTGATTGTAAATATTGTGCTGCTGATCATTGAGATTGCTTTTGGCAGAAGGTTCCTGGGGATCGGTACGGTTGTGAATGCGGTTTGTCTGGCTTATATTACTACTTTCTTTTATAATATTTATACTGGTGTTTTTGGATTGGAGCTTGTGGCGCTGCCGGTACGTTTGGTGGCACTGTGTGTGGGTGTTGTGATCTGCTGTCTGGGACTGTCGATGTATCAGATGCCGGATGAGGGGGTTGCGCCTTATGATAGTCTTTCGCTGATCATGACAGAGAGATGGCCGAAGATTCCTTATTTCTGGCACAGGATGTCTAATGATGTGCTTTGTGCGCTGATCTGTTATCTGACTGGTGGTGTTGTGGGTATTGGTACACTGGTGACGGCTTTTGGGCTGGGACCGGTGATCCATTTCTTTAATAGGGTTTTTACCGGGAAGCTGCTTGCCTGGGTTGATGGTGAGTGAGTTTGTAGTTGTATGGGTTGAGCTGAACTGGCTGCGGGATGTGGCTGGTTCGGCTTTTTTTGGTGAAAAGGGACGCCCGTGAGGCGTGTGCTGCCTGCCGCCGGGGCTTCGTCGGGGGCTGGCTTCTAGGCTGCCGGGAATCAGCTCCCCTCCTGCAGAGTCCGGCGACAGGCAGCACACGCCTCACGGGCTGGCTTTTCAGGGCGGTAGGGTAGTGTGGCTGCTCGGTAGTTGGATGAGCTATCAGCGCTTCGCTGGATAGCTGGGAGGAAAGGCTGATTTTGCAGTAAGTGGCCGAAAAAAAATTACCGATGCGAATATCCATTTGACTGGATCTCTTTACCTTGACATCTTCCGTGAGAGTATGCACAATAAAGGTATCATAAACTTGCCGGACAGAGATAAAATATGAAACAAGAGTAATAAACATGCAGAACATTTTCATCGTAGCAGACATGCCAGATCAGACTTGTCTGTTAAGAAGGATGAAACCGCAGGAAAGGAGAAAGCTATGAAAAAGAAGCTTCTGAAAAAATTAATGGTCCTTGCGCTGTCCGCAGTAACTGCCTTCAGTGCGGTACCGGCAGCAACGGTAACAGCAGCAGGTAATCCCTATCCTACAACACAGGATGTGGATCGAGATGGCTTATACGAGATTCCCTGCACACGCTTTGCATGGCAGTGCGTGTATGACAGACAGGGAATTGCATTGCCTTCATGGGGAAATGCGGTAAGCTGGTGGCAAAATGCTATCAATCAGGGCTATGCAGTAGGAAATGAGCCTGTTCCCGGTTCTATTGCTGTATGGAGCGGAGATTATTACGGACATGTTGCTTATGTAACAGCTAATCTTGGAAACAACAGATTTATGGTAGATGAGGGAGGAAGAACGGACAAAGATCAGACATCCTCTCATGGAGTTGCATATGGATATACACTGACCAATGCAGTCGGAGGAAGGCGCCCTTATGATTCCAACAAGGTGCTGCTTGGCTTTATCTATCCGGGCGTTCGTGTACCGGGCAAGCCATATGTGAGCGTGAATCCGGGAAAAGCGAATCAGACCACAACGTTTTCCTGGAATGCAACAAGCTATGCCAGATATTATGATGTATATGTGTATAAAGCAGGAGAATCCAATCCGACGCAATTTCAGTATGGAGTGAATGGAACAAGCTGGTCCTGCACATTGCCGGCGGGGAATTACAGGGTAGCGGTGGCATCTGTGAATCATGCACAGTATGCATATACATTTTCGGATTCTGTGAATTTCACTGTCCAGGCAGCTCCGGTCACACATACACATAACTATCAGAGAGTAACAGTAAAGGCAACCACCACTGCCAACGGATATACACAGGAGCAGTGCAGCTGTGGAAGTATACAGAATAAACAGATCATCTATTATCCGAAAAAAATACAGCTTTCCAGAACAAGCTATACTTATAATGGAAAAGTAAAAAAGCCAACAGTAAAGGTTACAGACAGCAACAATAAGGTGATCAGTGCAGACAACTATACAGTTACCTATTCTGCCGGAAGAAAATATGTTGGAACTTATCGGGTAACAGTTCGGTTTAAAGGCAATTACTCGGGAACCGTTACAAAAACCTTTAAGATCACCGGAAAAGCTCATAAACACAGCTACAAAAAACAGGTAAAGAAAGCAACTACATCCAGGAACGGATATGTGCAGTATCTTTGCTCCTGCGGTGTGGTGACCGGAAAGAAAACCATCTATTATCCGAAGACAATAAAGCTTTCTGCCACAAGCTATACATATGACGGAAAAGTAAAAACACCGAAGGTAAAAGTAACCGGTGCGAATAAAAAAATCATCAGTTCCGGCAATTATAAGGTGTCATATTCCCGGGGAAGAAAAAATGTTGGCACTTATAAAGTAACGGTGAAGTTTAAGGGAAACTACAGCGGAACCGTAACAAAGACTTTTAAGATCAAGGCGAAACCTAAAAACTGGGTTTATGTGGATACGCTTCCCAAAAATATCACTTCCGATAAATATATGATCCAGTATAAACACACCTATCAGAAAACAACCTCCAGCTATGTCAACGATGGTGGTGTTTATGAGTCCGTAAGACCACTGGAGACATCTGCTTCCAGACAGCTGGTGGGCTATTATTACTATCATTTCTGCGGACCGAATACCGGACAGAATGTAAACTTCGCACAGACGAGCTCTTATGTACATTTTGACAGTGTGGCAGCCAGTCAGGTAACCGTAGCTGCTTCCGGCGCAGATGGAGATGATCCGAGCATTACCTATTATCTGCTGAACTGGAACGGAAATGGCAGCCGGGTATGGTGCTCCAGCGGAACTACCTGTAACGGCGCCTACGGAAGCCACGGAGCCAGAGGCCAGGCCTGGTACCGCATGAACCAGTACCAGAACAAAAAACTCCAGACTCAGACCACAACCTCCGAAAGTGATTGGACAACCGGTAAAGACAGCACAGCAGTAAAAACCGTTTACCGTTATAAAGCAAAATAGATCATAGATCAGTCATAAATCAGAAACTCCCTCATGTATCAGAAAAAACTGATATGTGAGGGAGTTTTTTTGCAGAAGGATATTTGTAGTCTGCGCCGTATCTGGTTGATTGCCATAAAATATTGTGTCGAAATACAGAGAAACAACAGGAAGGAAAAATCTTGGATGCAAGATAAAAATATGATATTCTATAAGTATCTTATAAGACTTATTCTAGCCGTATGGCATTCACAGATGTTTCAGATCTGAAACGGAATTTCCATTTTTTATCAGACAAGGAGAAGATTAATTGAATACGAAATTAAAGGCTTATTTTCCAATGATAAGAACCCGCGAGGAGATTTTGCGGGACATTCAGCAGAACATAAATCTGACAGAGAGATTTTATAGCTGGAAAGAAGAACAGCGAGAGGAATTTCTGGATTTCTGTACGGGAGTGAAGGGGGTGAAAATGCTGTATGATGCATTTTTTAAGGAAATTATGAATCCGGAAACAGTACCGGAAAGATTAGAGGATTTTCTTGAAGTATTGCTTCAGAGAAAGGTGAAAATTATCGAAGTTTTACCAGGAGATTCTACAAGACTGGCAGATGAGCAGTCTCTGTTGATCATGGATATTCTGGTACGATTTGATGATGGTTCATATTGTAACGTGGAAGTGCAAAAAATAGGTTACGCTTTTCCTGGGGAAAGATGCGCATGTTATTCTTCTGATCTATTATTAAGGCAATATAAAAATGCCAGAAGTACCAGAAAAGAGAAGTTTTCCTATAAGGATATAAAAAGTGTATATACAATTGTACTGATTGATAAAAGTACAGGAGATTTTCATAAATATAAAGATAGATACTGCCATATTTTTCAACAGAGATCAGATACAGGATTGGAACTTAATCTGCTTCAGAAATATGTATTTCTTCCGCTTGACATCTTTCGTGAGAATATGCACAATAAAGGTATCACAGATAAACTGGATGCATGGCTGGCATTTTTGAGTATGGATTCTCCGGAAGTAATCGTGAAATTAATAAAAAAATATCCGGAGTTTACGGTCATGTACGAGCACATATATAATATATGCCGGAATGTGGAAGGGATGATGGAAATGTATTCAGAGGAATTAAAGATTCTTGACAGAAACACAGTGAAGTATATGGTTGATCAGATGCAGGAGCAGATTGATAATCAAAAGGAGAAAATTGCAGCTCAGGAAAAAGAAATTCAGATGTTAAAAAGAAAGCTTGAAGAACAGAAATAAAATATAAGATCAGAAACTCCCTCATATATCAGAAAAAACTGATATGTGAGGGAGTTTTTTTGCTTAAAAATGGCTTATTTATTTAGATTATAGTTGGTAAATTTCACAGAGCACAATACTCTGTTTCTATAAAAATACCATAAATTTTTCGGAAATTCAAGGTGCAAGTTCCTGAAAACCGGCTTTTTTATCGTGGTTTTTCGCCATATTTTACGGATAATATAGGGCGCAAATATTGTGGTGTCCGAAAAAGGACACTATTCGCCGTCAGTGTCGTCGTCAGAGGATAAAAGACCGGCGGATAAAAACTCTTATTTGTGAACAGACTATAAGATTCGGCATAACAGGAGGAAAGATCAATGAGCAGAAAAGGAGAAAACATTTACAAAAGAAAAGACGGACGATGGGAAGCCAGATATATCAAGGAGCATCGGATAAACGGAAGGATACACTATGGCTACTGTTACGGAAAAACATATCATGAAGTCAGAGATAAGGTCAATCAGGCACGTTATGCGCTGATGAATGATCAGCTCCTGCCCGTGAGAGGAAAACGGAATCGCTTTGCAGATTACTGTAATGAATGGCTGTATCTGAAACGAAGCAGCGTGAAACCATCTACTTTTGTAAAATATACAACGATCCTGGAAAAATATATCAAGCCTGACCTTGGGCAGTATTTTTCCGAGGCTGTTTCAGAAATACTTGTAGAACAATTCAGCTACAGGCTTGTCCATGAAAGAGGATTGTCACCAAAAACAGTGCGGGATATCCTTTCCGTGCTGCATTCCATTCTGAATTATACAGCAAAGCAGAATCCACTGGCAAAACCGGTGGATATCGTATACCCCAGGCAGGATCGAAAAGAAATGCGTGTGCTGACCTGTGAAGAACAGAAAAGGTTTACGGAATATCTTTTACGGGACATGGATCCGTGTAAATTTGGGGTTTTGCTGGCATTGCTGACAGGATTGCGGATCGGAGAAGTATGTGCTCTGAAATGGGAAGATATTTCTCTGGAAAATAAAGTCATCTTTGTACGTCATACCATGCAGCGCCTGAAAAATCTCAATCCTGCAAGTGAAGAAAGGACCCGGATCATAACCGGGGTTCCTAAAAGTGGAAGGTCGGTAAGGATGATCCCCATGAACCAGGATATTGAAAAGCTCTGTAACAAATGGAGAGCAGATGATCTGGAAGCATATGTTCTGACCGGAAAAGCAGGGTATTTCCTGGAGCCCAGAACCCTGCAGTATCGCATGAGGCAATATACGAAAGATTGTGATCTGAAAAATGTTCATTTCCATACTTTGCGGCATAGTTTTGCGACACGATGTGTGGAGGCCGGATTTGAGATCCGCAGTCTTTCGGAGATCCTGGGGCACTCCAGCACACGGATCACACTGGAATGTTATGTACATTCATCCATGAACCTGAAACGTAAAAATATGGAAAAACTGAAGATCGCAGATACCGTGGAAAAAGAATTTCCGGGAGCCTGAGTTTTTTTATAAACCGTCAAAAACCGCCGTCAGAGAAGAAAGAACCGTTAAATTTACACGGATCGCAGGGAATCTTTCACAGAGTATTGTGCTCTGCGAAAGAGCAGAAATACCGGCATGGACATGTAATGAGCAGTGCCTGTTTTTGACTGCCATAGCATACAAGAAGGAGGTTTGAAGTATGATACATAATCATTCATCTGGAAAACACCGTCTGTGGAGGAAGGTCCTCTCAGTCTGTATTGCGTTTGCAATGATCTGCAGTGTTTCCATCTCAGCGTTTGCGGTAGAGGCCAGCAGTGAAACAGCCAATGAAAATGCTGAAACAGTACAGCCCGGATCAGAGGAGGAAGCAGAAGAGCTGACAGCCACAGAAGCGGAAAATGAGCAGTCGGTGGATGAATCGCAATCGGAAGAACCTGCGGTGACAACCGGAGATGAAAATACAGAGGAACCGGCAGATGTTATCGAAGCTCCATCTGAAGACACAGAAGAACCAACAGAGCCATCTGCAGAACCCGGCGAAGACACCGAACAACCCGCCGACCCCACTGTAACTGAGCTGCCGGAAGAGCCGACAGTTACGGAAGAGCCGAGTGTGACACCGGCGGAAGATGTGGATTCATCATCGGATGAGGTGCAGGATGTGGAGATGGAAGCGCAGGCGGCTAAATGGCTATGGCCAACAGCGACGCCTATACCTACAACACCAGCAGCATATTCTGGAAAAGCTGCGATTTATTATCTTTCTGACCCGGTAGGAGATCCATGGACAAATGATACAGGAGCATGGGCTCCATCAACGGAAACCAGTAACACTTTAGGAAGTATTAATACAGATGGGGCAACCTGGGAAGATGGTTATGTAGAAGATACAGTTTACAAAAATAAGAATATTAAATCAAATGTGTCGAAGTATATTGTCTCATGGCCGGATGGAAGTACAGGCACAACTTGGACAGTAAAGAGTGGAAATACGACTACTGATTCATATTTTACATTTATATTGAATTCAATCTGGGAGAATTACAAAAACACAATCAGTAAAGATACGGGAATTGATATTGATAGTCTTGACAAATCAGATATTCTTGAAATTAAATTAACTCCCCGTAAAATTTCACGTGATAACGGTGGAACATATCCGTACCATATAGACTGTGCATTAAGTATAAAAAGTAAAAAAGCATTTACTGCAAAATTCTGGGTAAAAGAGCCAGGTGCGACGGATTACACACAGGTTTATGCGAAAAACTATAAAACAGGTGATTATGTTGATAAAACAACAAAAGTTGCGATAGGCAGTACAAAAGATGTCAATGGATTAACCTACATTCTGGATGGATGGTATCCGGAAAGGGATCCAGAAGGAAATGATAGTAGCTCAAAAATCCTAGATGCAGGGTGGCCATATTCACCAAATGACGCAGAGTTGGCAGACGGTACCGTAAACTTCTACGCCCATTACACACTGCTTTATACATCAGTGAATATTAAAAAGCTTGTAACCGGAAGTATGGGAGATAAGAGTAAAAAATTCCATTTTACAGTTTCTGTAAAAAATGGAAATACGGATCTTTCATTTAAAATCAGTGATAAACCGTATTCAGGTTCAGCAGAAACTTCACTGTCTGATAAAGAGACAATAACATTGACAGATGTTCCGGTTGGAGCAACGGTGATAATTATAGAGGATGATTATAATAGTAGCAGATATAAGACTTCCTATAAGATAGACGGTAATTCTTCTGTTGAGAGTAGCAAGGCGAAAATAACCTCTATTTCGAGAATGGATAATAATGTGGCGCATCAAGTTGAATTCACCAACAACAAAGAAGCCATTCCGGACACAGGCGTGGATCTTAACTCAACACCATACATTCTGATGTTAGGTATTATGGCTACCGGAGCGGGTGTACTGTTGTTCGGGCGCAGGAAGCGTTGGAGCTGAAGGCGGTTGTGATGAAGAAGAAACAGTCAGGGAAAAAAGGAAATCGTGAGCCAAAAGCAGAGCAGTTTCCACAAACAGAGGCGTTAAATCATGAGCACGAAAAACTGAAAGAGTGGTTCCTGACAGTCAGGTTTCGGAAGGTGCTGTTTGGCGGAGTGGATGAAGTTCATCTCTGGAAAAAGCTGGAAGAGCTGAATCAGATTTATGAAACATCCTTAAGCGCAGAACGTGCACGGTATGATGCACTGATCGCTGACCATCAGAAAAGCTGTGATGCCATGATTCGCAAATATAAGGAACTTGCTGAAAGAGGGACTACCGGACAGGATACAAATGTCTGAACTGTTCACAGGATATAGTTCCAGAGAAGAGGTGCGGAGGTGATGCGTGCTGAAAAAGATCAAACCTGTTCTCAGACAATCCGGAAAAGAAGATATTCTACAGAAATAAAGGAAGGCTACATCCGTCTTTTCTGGCGGATCGTGTTGATCGTGGCCGTTGGCTGGCTGCTGTTTACACAGGTTTTTCTTATAGGCCAGGCACCGGATAATGAAATGTTCCCGGCAGTGGAAGCCGGAGATCTTCTCATCGGTTATCGGCTGGAACAGAATCTTGAAAAAGAAGATGTTGTCGTGTATGAAGCCGACGGCAAAACTCACGTAGGGCGTATCCTGGGATGCGAAACTGATGTGATCACAATGGATGACACAGGAACGCTTCTCGTAAACGGAACAGCCCAGACAGGAGAAATTGCATTTCCTACATATGCAAAGGAAGGGATCACATATCCCTATACAGTTCCGGAAGGCAGTGTGTTTATTCTGGGAGACTACCGGACTCATGCAAAAGACAGTCGTGAATTCGGCCCCATTTCTACAGAGGATGTGAAAGCAAAAGTGATCACCATACTCCGAAGAAGAGAACTGTAAAAAAGTAACGGTTCTCTCATTTCTGAGAGAACATAACAACAAATGTATAAGCTGCTTTTTATGAGCTTATAAATAAATTTATATTTCTAGGAGGATTTTCTTATGAAAAAGACAAAGAAACTGTTAGCATGTTTGATCGCAGCAGCCACCATGTTTACCATGGGAAGTACGGCGTTTGCGGCAGAGACAGAAGAAAAATTACCAAGCGATGTAGGAACTGTAAAAATTACTAAGCAGTACAAACTCGAGAATAACGGAACAGAATCTCCGGCTGAAACATTTTACTTAACACAGGAAAGTAAAAAAGTTGAAGATGGTGAAGCTGCAGAAGCGCCAGACCTTGAAAAATTATCAGGTGATGAAAGTAATTATGTTGCAAAAGTTACTTTTTCTAAAGGTGGTGCAGGCAAATCAGGAGAGTTCGTTGTCACTTTACCAACATATAACAATGTAGGTAAATATAGTTATGAACTGAAAGAAGTTGACGGAAAAACAGCAGGAGTTACCTATCGTACAGATAAAATCAAATTAGTTGTTACTGTTATTAACGGAAAAGATGGCAAGCTTATACGTCAGGTAGGTGTTCATGCAGAAAAAGACGGAAAAGATGTAAAATCATCAAGCTTTAATGATAATAAATATTCCGCAGGAACATTAAATGTTACTAAAAAAGTTACTGGTAATTCAGGCGATAAAAATAAAAAATTCCATTTTACAGTTACATTAACAAAACCTGAAAATAAAGAAGTCAGAAGTGATATTACAGCAACAGTTGCAGGAACCAGTCAGACAAATCCTAGTTTAGATTGGACAAAAGGAAGTTGCACATATGGGTTTGACTTGGCAGATGGAGAGACTGCATCTTTGGGGAACATCCCATATGGTGTGACATATACAGTTGCTGAGGATGACTACAGTACCAATGGTTACACTACAACAATGTCAGGAAATAGTGGTGAAGTAAGCAAAGCTGAGCAGACAGCAGCATTCACTAACGATAAAAACAGTGACAACATCGACACCGGCGTCAACCTCACAACCCTCCCATACATCCTCGTATTCGCAGGCGTGATCGTAATCGCAGGTGCAGCATTCATCACCAGAAGACGTAAATACGAAGACTAATGATCATCCAGGCAGCAGAGAGGAGGCAGTATGAACGCATCTAAGTTTTTTCTGAAAGCAGCCAACTCTCTGGTCACTGCCATTGTAGCATTGTTTCTGATCCTGGCGGCGGCGTATTCCGGGTATGCACTCTGGGATAACGCACAGGTCTATGGCGCTGTGGACGACATTCAGTCACAGCTCTTAAAACTGAAACCCGACCCGGAACAGAAAGACGGAGGCGCTTCTTTTGAAGAGCTCCGCAAGATCAATCCGGATGTCTGTGGATGGATCACACTGGACCACACAAAGATCGACTATCCGATTCTTCAGGGAGAAGATAACCTGACTTACATCAATACTGATGTATATGGTGATTTTGCTTTGTCAGGAAGTATCTTTCTGGATTCCGGCTGTGACAGAAATTTTCAGGGGAAATATTCTCTCCTGTATGGTCATCACATGGCAGAGCATAAGATGTTCGGAGATCTGGATCTTTACAGAAAAAAGAAATTTTTTAACAAAAACACCACAGGTACGCTGATCCTTCCTGACCGTTCCTACAAGCTGGAAATTTTTGCATGCATGCAGGTTTCCGCATCTGAGGATTCTATTTTTGCAACGGGAAAATGGCAGGCGGATACCAGTGGACTTGTGGATTTTGTCAGAAAAAACGCGGAACATGTCCATCAGCAGACAATGGATAACATTGGAAAGTCCGAAGATTTTTCCCAGATACTGGCAATGTCAACCTGCTCTTCGGAATTTACAGATGCAAGAACAGTTCTTCTGGCGGTAATGAAACCTTATTCGCCGGAGACGTAAGGAGGGGATGAAGACGAATATACGAAAATTTCCGGCAGTGCTCCTGCTTGCGGTTCTGTGCCTGACAGTTTTTCCGATTTCAGCTATGGCAGCTGGAGTTGCGGAAGTAAAGATTCCTGTCAGCGTGGAATTGTCAGGTGAGAAGCCATCTCCGGACGAAACTTATACGATCATTCTTCAGGGTGAGGACGAAGCACCCATGCCGGAAGAAAATACGATCACGATCACAGGTGCGGGGAAAGCAGAATTTCCTGCAGTGGAATATGCTGTTCCTGGCGTATACACTTACAGCGTTTCCCAGCAGCCTGGAAAGCTGGAAAACGGACATTATGACAATACCGTTTATTATGTGAAAGTAACAGTAACGAACGGAGAGTCCGGTGATCTGGAAGCAGTTGTGGCTGCACATACCGATGCACAGATGAACAGCGAGAAACAGGATATCGGCTTTGTGAATTCCTACGATCCTGTGGATACGCCGACACCTGTACCGGAAAATACACCGACACCACTTCCGGAAAAAACTCCGACTGCAGTGCCGACCAGAACTCCGGCAGCGACCATAACGAACACGCCGATAAAACCTGACAGCAATCCGCCTGCTTCCGGAACTTCTTCCTATACGGGAACTTCTTCCTATACAGGAAATACTGGTTCCAGTCATGTAAAAGCTATGCCAAAAACAGGAGATAACACAAACATTGCAAAATGGATCGCAGTGATCTGCGTTTCCGGATGCGTGGTATTACTGGCAGCAGTATTTGTCAGAAGAAAAAAGAAAACGGATAAATAACAGGATCTGGACAGCGGTGCGGCAGGAAAAATTTCTACCGCATCGCTTTTTTTGACGAAATGTGAGGGACAGAGGATGGCAAACGGACTTAAACTGGAAGGACAGAGATTTGGTCATCTGACGGTACTGAAAAAACTGGATGAGCGGGAAAACAGGTATGTTGTATGGCTGTGCAGATGTGATTGTGGAAATGAGATAAAAGTAAATACCAGACATCTGATGCGTGGGACTGTAAAGGACTGTGGATGTATTCCGGAAAACAGTGCCAAGAGAGGACCGGTGGCAGAAGACCTTACAGGCCGGCGTTTCGGGAAACTTGTGGCAGTAAAAAAACTGGAAAGTAAAAACGGCAGGACCAGGTGGGAATGCCGCTGTGACTGCGGGAATATGCATATTTCCACTGCACACAGCCTGAAAGCCGGAAAATGTACCAGCTGCGGTTGCGGCCATTATGTCAGAGGTCGCGGGATCACCGACATCAGCGGACAGCGTTTCGGGCGGCTGACTGCTCTCTATCATACAGATAAAAGGAGCAAAAAGGGCTCTGTGTTCTGGCATTGTCGGTGTGACTGCGGAAATGAAGTGGATGTGACAGAGGATGGCCTTCTTCATGGTAATTACAGAAGCTGTGGCTGTCTGAGACAGGAGATATGGAAGGAGCTTCCCGGGCAGCTGCATATGGTAGATGGAACCTGTGTGGAGATGCTGGAAAAAAGAAAGCACCGCAGTGATAATACCAGCGGATTCCGTGGCGTCTATCAGCTGCGGAATGGAAAATACCGTGCTACCATCGGATTCAAGGGGAAACGATTTTATATCGGAACTTTTGTGGATTATCAGGATGCGGTCCAGGCCCGCCAGGAAGCGGAATCTACCATCCACGAAGGCTTTGTCCGCGCCTGGTACAGCTGGAACCGGCAGGCAGAAAAAGATCCCGGCTGGGCCAGAAATAATCCCCTGGTATACGAGATCCAACGGATCAACGGAGAGTTTCAGGTGACAACGAATATGAAAGAAAAAGAACTGCTGAAGTAAACTGAATATTCTCACATAAGCTGTCGCGTTAATGTGCTACAGCTTATTTTTTTGAAAAATACCGATAAAAATGTGGACAAACCGAAAATAATGGTTAATATATACACATGCCTAAAAATCAAAAAATGAAAATTATACGAAATATATAATATAAACCCGGAACGGATAAAAAATATATAGACATATTTACAAATCGACATCGCGGATATCAATACCGGAAGAAGTGGTGAAATAACGGGAGGAAGAGAATATGCTGAAATTTTTTAAAGGAAAAGATAAAGGAAATTTAATCTATGCACCCTGCAAGGGTAGAGTGGTTCCCCTTGCGGAGGTTCCGGACCCTGTCTTTGCGGATAAGGTACTGGGTGACGGTTTTGCCGTGATCCCGGCAGACGGCAGGATATATGCTCCGGCAGACGGTGAGGTGGCAATGGTATTTGATACGCTTCATGCAGTTACGCTGACAAGCACTCAGGGAGCAGAAATACTGATACATATCGGACTGGATACAGTCACACTTAAGGGCGAACCCTTTAAAGCCCACGTTGCAGCAGGTGACAAGGTTAAAAAGGGTGATCTTCTGATAGAGGCTGATCTGGACAAAATTGAGAAAGCCGGTTTAAACACGATTATCCCGGTTCTGATCTGCAACACAGATGATTACGGAAAGATAAGCCTCCAGAAGGAGGGGGATGTTTCGGCGGATGAAGCCGTCCTCAAGCTTTCATGATCATCTTCATGCAGCTGACAGGCTTATAGCAGCCCGGAGATAGTAGCAATTTTCGGGGTGTTATAACCGGAGTGATCCGGTCAAATATATTTATTTTAAGGGAGGGGAAATATATGAAATTTCTTCAAAAACTGGGAAAAGCGTTAATGCTTCCGGTGGCAGTACTGCCGATCTGTGGTATCCTCATGGGTATCGGATACTGGTTATGTCCGGCAACTATGCAGGGTGGAGACATTCATGGCGCAGCCAATCTGATCGGTCTGTTTCTGGTTAAGGCAGGCGGAGCTCTGATCGACAACATGGCAATCCTTTTTGCTATCGGTGTTGGTGTCGGTATGTCAGAAAAGAATGACGGAACCGGCGGAATTGCTGCACTTGCATCCTGGCTGATGCTCACAACACTTCTTTCTACAGGATTTGTTACAACCATCATGCCATCAATCGCAGACAATGCAACAAAAACTCTTGCATTTGACAAAATTGCGAATCCTTTTATCGGAATCCTTGCCGGTATCATCGGATCTACATGCTATAACAAATTCAAGAGCACCAAGCTTCCTGACTGGTTGTCATTCTTCAGCGGCAAGCGCTGCGTAGCGATCATCGCAGGAGTGGTTTCCATTATCGTATCTGTTGTATTACTGTTTGTATGGCCATTACTTTTCAGTGCACTTGTAGCATTAGGAAAAGCGATCGCAGGTATGGATGTTGTTGGTGCAGGTATCTATGCATTCCTGAACCGTCTGTTGATCCCTACCGGATTACATCACGCACTGAACAATGTATTCTGGTTTGACACCATCGGACTTGGTGATCTTCAGCACTTCTGGGCAGGTGAAACCTCTGCAGATGTATCCTGGAGCCTTGGAATGTACATGTCCGGATTCTTCCCATGTATGATGTTTGGTATTCCTGGTGCAGCACTTGCAATGGTTAAATGTGCGAAACCTGCAAAGAAAAAAGTTGCCATCGGTCTTGTTGCATCTGCAGCGATCTGTGCATTTATCTGTGGTGTAACTGAGCCGTTCGAGTTTGGATTTATGTTCCTTGCTCCTGGCCTTTATGTAATTTATGCATTACTTTACGGTATCTTCACCATGATCACAGTTGCTCTTGGATTCCGTGCAGGCTTCAGCTTCTCCGCCGGTGCGATGGATTTACTTTTCTCATCCTCACTTCCGGCAGCACAGAAGACATGGCTCATCCTTCCTCTTGGAATTGCAGCATTTATCGTATTCTATGTTGTATTCCTTTTTGCCATCAAGAAATTTGATCTGAAGACTCCGGGAAGAGAAGACGATGACGATCTTGAGGCAGAGAAGAATATCGAGCTTGCAAATGATGACTATACTGCTATTGCCGCGAAGATCCTTGAAGGCTGTGGCGGAAAAGAGAACATCACAAGCATCGATAACTGCATCACAAGACTGAGACTTGAGGTTAAGGATATTACAGCTGTAAATGATAAGGTGATCAAATCTGCAGGTGTTGCAGGCGTGATCAAACCTGGAAAAACTTCTGTACAGGTTATTATCGGAACCAAGGTTCAGTTTGTTGCAGATGCATTTTCTGCGCTTTGTAAATAATGGCTTTTTTGGAGTTAGGTATTTGTTAAAATAATTATGGGGGCAGCAGAACTGTGAAAACGGTTCTGCTGCTGTTTTTTTGTATACCTTATATTGACCGATACTTTCAAAAAGCGTACAATGTTACTTCGATAAAAAGCAACCGGTCAGTGTGTTTACAATTGCAATATTTCTACAGGGGGAATGAAGTTAATGAAATCCTGCATATTTCACAAAAAATATCTTTTAGCCGGCATATATATTATTTTTGTTCTGTTTACCTGCTGTAATTCCCGATTTTATCATACACCGCTGGCAAAAATATGTTCCGTAACAGAAAAACAGACTCTGAGCAGAGAAGGAACCAGGGGCTCAAAAGAATATTACTATACTCAGAATATTACGGCACGGATATTAAACGGTTCGCATAAAGGGGAAAAAATAACGGTCTCTAATGAATATACATCTTCTCAGGTTCAGACCAAGAAATATCATAAAGGAGACACCGTTCTTTTAAGCGGTTCAAAGGAAAGCCCCGGAAAAACGATACGTTCTGTAAAAAGGGATGGGTATTTGGCATTACTGGCAGGAGGATTATTTTTTCTTCTGATCTGCATTACAGGAAAGCAGGGATTTTACACGATCATATCACTGATACTGAATACAGTCATATTTGCGTATGGATTTCAGGCTTTTATAGAAGGGAAAAATATTTTAAATATCTGTAATGTCATTGCAGTTCTTTTTTCACTGACTACATTGATCTGCTTAAATGGAATTCATAGAAAAACATTTTCCTCAGTTCTTTCAACACTGTGTGTTCTGTTTCTGATCATGGCATTGTTTGAATTTTCTATTTATATGTACGGAGATCTGGATTATTCCAATCTGGAATACCTTGGAAGTACAGGCAATTCAGCAGATATATTCTGGGCAGATATTATGCTGACAGGACTTGGTGCAATTATGGATGTGACGGTGACGATCAGCGCAGCAATAGGAGAGATCGTGCGGAAAAATCCATCGGTTTCTCTGAGAAGACTGATACATTCCGGTCGTGAAATCGGATATGATATTATGGGGACCATGATAAATGTACTGCTGTTTGTTCTGGCAAGCGGCATGATTCCCATGTTCATACTTAAGATGAATAATGATATAAGCTTTATAACCATCGTGAGATACCACATTCCATATGATATCTGTCGTTTTCTGATAGAAAGTATTGGAATTGTACTGGCAATACCGGTATCTGTTTTTATTGCCTCAGCGATTATGAAAATACCATCACGGAAAAGGGGTGTCAGAGAATGATCATTTTTCTTGCATTGATTTTAATTTTTCTGGTGATCTTGATTGGCGGAGAGCGTGGAGCCATGTCAATTATGACACTGGCGGGGAATATTGTAATTTTGTTTTTTTCAATTATGCTGATGTCTGCCGGTTTTCCTGTACTGCTCCTGATATTGGTGGCAGGTGCAGGTGTCTGTTATATTTCTTTGTTTTATCAGAACGGAAATAATCCAAAGACGCGGGCGGCTTTTCTGGCTACACTGCTGGTAATGTTACTTTTGTTTATTCCGATTTATATTATTACATGGAGATCAGGAAGTTACGGGTTAAATGAGCTGCAGATTTCGGAAGACGATTTTATGTATTATTACAGTACGGACCTTCATATTAACATGCTTCATGTAGGAATATTTGTAACTGTTTTCAGTACTCTTGGGGCTGTTATCGATACAGCATTATCTGTAACATCTTCTGTATATGAAGTCTGGACTCATAAAAACAGTCTGACAGCGAAAGAGCTTACAGCTTCCGGCTATCAGGTTGGGAAAGAAATTATCGGTACAACGGTAAATACGTTGCTGTTTGCTTATCTTGGAGGAACTATTTTATTATTTTCATACATTCAGACACAGCAATATAGCCTGGAGATCATTCTTAATTCCCAGTTCCTATTCCAGGATGTTGCAGTCATGCTATCTGGTGCGGTAGCCTGCCTTATTACCGTCCCGGTATCGATCAGATGTATTATTCGACAGATCTCATGAAGCATATCTCCACTGCACTGAATACGGAATCCATGGTCCCGATACAGATGTTCTTTCCTGTATTCAGCAGACGTGGGCTCTCTTTTATGAAAGCAGTTATTATATTTATGTATTTATGGGAGTGTTTTTACAGGCAGTTCCATTTCTGATCCTGGGAGTACTTCTATCTTCGGCGCTTCAGACATATGTATCGGAAAAATGGATCGTAAAATTACGTGAAATGTGAAATGTGAAATGTGAAGAAAGTGTGAAATTAGCACTCGCCTCTTGACAGTGCTAATAATGCGTGTTATAGTACATACAGAACAAAGGAAGAGAGAAAAGAAATCTTCCGGAGAAAGTTCTTACAGAATTTGCAGATGTTTTCAGAAACAGTAAATTAAAAACGCCTGCGCAGCACGCAGCGAATATAGATCAGGAGGAATGAGTTATGTTAATGCCAAGTATTTTCGGAGAAGATTTATTTGATGATTTTATGGGATATCCGACAGGCCGTCAGGCAGCTGCCAATGCTTATCCTCAGGTGAAGGATATGATGAAGACAGATATCCGTGATGTAGATGGCAATTATGAACTGGAGATCGATCTTCCGGGATTTAAGAAAGAGGATGTGAAGATCCAGCTGAAGAATGGTTATCTGAACATTCAGGCAACCAGAGAAGAGAAGAAGGACGAGAAGGATGATAAAGGTAAATATGTTCGCAGAGAACGTTATACAGGAACCTGCAACAGAAGCTTTTATGTAGGCTCGAGCATTAAGCATGAAGATATCCATGCGAAATATGAGAACGGAATCCTTCATGTAACCTTCCCGAAGGAAGAGACCAAGAAAGAAGCAGAAGAGAAGAAATTTGTTTCTATTGATTGATCAGCATTTATTGTGAAGCCCCGGTACTGGATTGTAAGTCCTGGGTGATGGGATATAGCATAATAACAATATCCGGAACAACCCAAACGGATATTGCAAATATTAAAGCTCCAAATTGCACATTGCATTTGTTTATATAAATGAATATAACCCCCTTTTTTCCACCCCTCTGCCAATGTCCGGCAGAGGGGTTCTTTACGTTTCAGCCTGAAGTACAGAGGTGAATTCTGATTACTGTTTACTGGTAATATTCCGCGAGGTGTTTTGTGTGAGCGAAGGTCACAGAAAACCCGAGACATACCGCGCGAATTTATGCGATTAGCATAAATTCTGTGCATCGCGAAGCGTGTTGCTGAGAACGGAGTGAACAGTAACGAATTCTGATTAACTTTACACTCTTTCCTCACTCTGTTATACTTGGAACAGGTAAACAGCGGAAATTCGGCAATACTATAAAATTGGGGAAAGAGTTTTTACAGAGGTGAATATATGGGAGATAAGATCAAGGTTATCATGGACTGTGATCCCGGAATCGATGACGGGATCGCACTGGCATATGCGGCAGCACATCAGGATGAACTGGAGCTGCTTGCAGTGACGACATCTGCAGGAAGTACCAGGATAGAAAGAGTGACCAAAAATGCACTGGAGCTGGTGGATTTTTACGGACTGAAGGTTCCGGTGGCAGGAGGCCAGGACCGTCCTCTTGTGAAAGCGGCAATTTATGCGGAAGAATTCCACGGAGAGACAGGGCTTGGCCATTGCGTACTGCCGGAAGCAAAATCAGAGGCTGCTTCTGATAATGCAGTGCTTTTTATACGTGATATTCTGAATGCCATTCCGGAGGGTGAGCAGGTAGTAATGATCGAAACTGCACCAATGACTAATCTTGCACTTCTGTTGAAGGTTTTTCCTGAAATAAAGAATAAGATCAGAAAAATTGTTTTTACAGGCGGCGCAGCAAAAGGCGGAAACATCACACCGGCAGCGGAATTCAACATCTACGCAGATCCGGAGGCGGCAAAGATCGTATTCGATTCCGGAATCCCACTGATCATGTGTGGATTGGATGCTACCCTGAAATGTAATCTCACCAGAAACCAGATCATGAAGCTGTGTCAGTCCGGTGATCCGGCAGCCAGAGCCTGTGGAGATATGGCTGGCTACGTACTTGAAAATTTTTCCAAATATCGCTGCGTGGCAAGTATCCATGCTGCTGTACCGTTTATGTATCTCATCCATCCGGAGTTCTTTAAAACAGAAAAAGTATTCCTGGATGTGGATTGTTCAGACGGTGCCGGACGGGGTGCCACATTATGCGATTTCCGCTGGTGGCTACACGAAGAAGACGAAATGAAAGATATGATTCTGACAGATGCAGATACAGAAAGCTTCCAGCAGGAGCTGTTTGAAGCGATTTATTCTGTGTCCGAATGCAAAAATATGAAATAGCCGGACAACGATCCGGAAACAGCTGCATTTATGAAGCAGCTGAGCAGTCAGATAAGAGGATAGAAAACCCATGAACTATATTGTATTTGACCTGGAATGGAACCAGAATCCGGATGGAAGAAGACATCCGGATAGTCGGCTCCCGTTTGAGATCATAGAGATCGGGGCAGTAAAATTAAATGAAAAAAGAGAGATCGTTGATACCTTTCAGTGCCTGATCAAGCCCAAAGTGTACCACTGGATCCACGACAGTATCCACGAAGTGATCCACGTGGATTATCATGAACTGGAAAAAGGCATTCCTTTTCCAAGGGCAATCCGCAGATTTCTGGAATGGTGCGGGGAGGAGTATCGCTTTTTTACCTGGGGAGACCAGGATGTGATGGAACTTCAGCGCAATATGAAATACTATAATCTTCTGAAGCTGATGCCAGGGCCGGTGCATTACTACGATGTGCAGAAACTTTTCAGCATAAAATTCGAGGATGGAATATCCAGGCGTTCCCTGGAATATGCTACAGACTACCTGCAGCTTCCCAAAAACCGGGATTTTCACCGGGCACTGGCAGACGCCAGCTATACTGCCAGGATACTCCTGGAGATCAATGAAGCCTGCATGATCCGCCATCCGTCCCTGGATGTATATCAGAATCCAAAATCCAGAGACAGCGAGATCTATATTTCCTATACAGACCATGACAAGTTTGTGTCCAGGGAATTTGTATCAAAGGAGCGTCTGATGAAGGACCGTACCATGGTAAGTACCATGTGTCCCATCTGCAGATGCCCTGCCAAGAGGAAGATCCGTTGGTTCAGTACCAACAATTCCAAGGTATATTACAGCCTTGCCCTTTGCCATGAGCATGGACCTGTTGCCGGAAAGATCCGGATCCGAAAAACCGATGAGGGAAAATATTTCGGGGTGAAGACCCTGAGAGCAGAAGATACAGAAGCGGCGGATGAGATCCGTGAAAAGCACGAATCTCTCCGCCGCAGGAAAATGTTACGAAGCCAGGAGAAGATCTGATACGATGTTTCGTTCGTATTGCATTCCCCATCCGACCATTTGTTTCTTATAATAATATTTGCTTTTCAGACGCAGTGGGCCGACAGCATTCTGAAGAACGGCCTGGCGTTTGTTAAGCTGTGATTTTTTGATACCTTTTGGAAGAGTCACATAAACCTTTGTCTGATAATAAAACGGATAGGTGTTTCCGTTATTCTTAAGGATATATTTGTCACAAGGGAGTACCTTAAACGGGACTGGCTCCATGGACACCTTCATATCCACCTTTTCAAAATTTTCAAAACCATAATTAAAAAGAGAAGCGGTATCGCTGTAAGCATTTGCCGCGGAAGTAGAATTCAGGATCACGGCTACCAGCGTTATATTTCCTCGTTTGCAGTAGGTGACAAGTGTGTTGCCGGATGCATCCGTGTAGCCTGTTTTTCCGCCACGGACGCCTTCATAATAATATTCGCCGTTTTTCATCATCTTGTGATGATTGAGCAGCTGGCGGGCTTCCGCAAATTTATTGGTAGGCGGGATCTCGTAATAACGTTTGGTGCAGTATCGCCGGAAAAGAGGATTCAGCCAGGCGGATTTGGCGATCTTTGCCATGTCGGAGGCTGTGGTGTAATGATTCTCATCCGGAAGACCGTTGGGATTGTTAAAGTGTGTGTTCTTGCAGCCAAAAAGCTTGGCGCGCCAGTTCATGAGTTCTGCGAATTTCTTTACAGAGCCGGAAACTTCTTCCGCAACGGCGACAGACATTTCATTAGCGGACTGGAGCATGACAGCCATCAGGGCCTGATCCCTGGTGAATTCTTCACCGGGAGCAGCATAAATACTGGAATCTCCGGCAGTTACACTGGTGGAAGCGTTCTCAGATACGGTAATGTTTGTCTTAGTATTCAGATTTTCGCAGGCAAGCAGTGTAGTCAGGATCTTCGTGATGCTGGCAGGGTAGAGCTGTGTGTCCGCATTTTTGGAATAAAGAACGGCTTCTGTATTTACGTCCATAAGGACTGCAGCCTGTGCTTCGATGCCGGGACCTTTGGGCCATCCGTCAATGGAATCGGTGTCGGCAGCCTGTGAATAATAGCTGGAGTGAGCAGGCGTGACTGCTGCGGCCTGACCATCAGGAACCGGTGTGGCAGTGACGATAGGATCACCATATTCATCGTATCCATAGGCAGCCGCCGCGCAGGGAGCTGCGCCTGTGAGCAGGATCCCTATGCCGAGAATGCCTGCAAAGATCCGGCGCAAGGATCGTTTTTTCATATTTTTCATAACAAGATACCTTTCAGTGATAAATCCGGGCGAGAAGGTTATTATTCATTTGAGGATCAGTAACCGAAAAAATCTTGCCCGTTTTGTGATGAGGTGCAGTATTTCATTAATTATAGCATTGTATTAATGAAACGCTGTATTTTTGCCCTCAAGATTCTGTAGTAGTATACCACTTTCCTCCCGGAAAAACCACTTGCAGTCTGTGAAAATTCCATTAAGAAGAAGTGAACATACATATAAAAAGAAAAATCCATGAAAACACTTGACATATGGATTTTCCCCAACCTATAATAGACAGCGTATATAGAAAAAGCTGTGATGGAGACAGTAGGCCATATGGAAAGCTTGTAGCGAACCGGGGATGGTGGGAGCCCGGGACGAGTAAATATGGCGGAATATCACTCCTGAGCTTCAGTTCCGAAGTTGTCCGGCAACAGCCGGAAGAATATCTGATATACAGATGATCATTAAGTAAGAACTGACGGATTTCCTCCGTTACAGGGAACATATATCGGCAGATACAAAGAATTGTCCGCCATGAACAGACATGGAACAACAGCCCGCGCCATAACACAGAGCATAAGAACACAGCAGAAGACGCAGGGATCCGGACACAGGCCCGTATAATGTAACAGGTGGTACAGCGAATCAGACTTCGTCCTTTTACAGGATGGGGTCTTTTTTTATAAGTGCCCGAAGCATTGGCACGAACAGGTATCTGTGAAGAAACAATCCGCTGTGGCCTTACAGATGAGGCAGCAGCCAGTAATCAGACACAGGAGGTAAATATTGTGTATCGTAAAGTTGACACGAATCTGAATTTTGTTGACCGTGAAAAAGAAGTCGAGAAATTCTGGAAAGACAACAAGATTTTCGAAAAGAGTATGGACAGCCGTAAAGAGGGCGAGACATACACATTCTATGACGGACCGCCTACCGCAAATGGTAAGCCACATATCGGACACGTTCTGACACGAGTTATCAAGGATATGATCCCGAGATACCGTACAATGAAGGGGTATATGGTTCCGAGAAAAGCAGGATGGGATACTCACGGACTTCCGGTTGAGCTTGAGGTTGAGAAGAAGCTTGGCCTTGACGGCAAGGAGCAGATCGAGGAGTACGGAATGGAGCCGTTCATTCAGCAGTGTAAGGAGAGCGTATGGAAATACAAGGGAATGTGGGAGGATTTCTCATCTACCGTTGGTTTCTGGGCTGACATGGAGCATCCGTATGTAACATACGACAACAATTTCATCGAGTCCGAGTGGTGGGCGCTGAAAGAGATCTGGGAAAAAGGTCTCCTTTACAAAGGCTTTAAGATCGTTCCTTATTGCCCACGCTGCGGAACTCCTCTTTCCGCACAGGAGGTTTCTCAGGGCTACAAGACTGTTAAAGAGCGCTCTGCGATCGTACGTTTCAAGGTTGTTGGTGAGGACGCATACTTCCTGGCATGGACAACAACACCGTGGACACTTCCGTCCAACGTTGCACTTTGTGTAAACCCGGATGAGATCTACTGCAAGGTAAAAGCAGCAGACGGCTACACCTACTACATGGCAGAGGCACTTCTGGACAAGGTTCTCGGCAAGCTTGCAAAGGATAATGAGCCTGCATATGAGATCCTTGAGAAATATAAAGGAACAGACCTTGAGCGCAGAGAATATGAGCCTCTTTTTGCATGTGCAGGAGAGGCAGCAGCAAAACAGCGCAAAAAAGCTCATTTCGTAACCTGTGACAACTACGTTACCATGAGTGATGGTACCGGTATCGTTCATATCGCTCCTGCATTTGGTGAGGATGACAGCCGTGTCGGACGTGAGTATGACCTTCCGTTCGTACAGTTCGTAGACGGACAGGGCAACATGACCAAAGAGACACCATATGCAGGTGTATTCGTAAAGAAAGCGGACCCGATGGTCCTCACAGACCTTGACAAAGAGGGCAAGCTTTTTGACGCGCCGAAATTCGAGCATGATTATCCGCACTGCTGGAGATGTGACACACCGCTTATCTACTATGCACGTGAGTCCTGGTTCATCAAGATGACTGCAGTAAAGGATGATCTGATCCGTAACAACAATACTATCAACTGGATTCCGGAGAGCATCGGTAAGGGCCGTTTCGGTGACTGGCTTGAGAATGTTCAGGACTGGGGTATTTCCAGAAACCGTTACTGGGGAACACCACTGAACATCTGGCAGTGTGAGTGCGGACATATGGAATCCGTAGGAAGCCGCCAGGATCTCTATGAGAAGAGTGGTGACGAGCGTGCGAAGACCATCGAGCTTCACCGTCCATACATTGATGATATCACCATGAAGTGTCCGGACTGCGGCAAGACCATGCACCGTGTACCGGAGGTAATCGACTGCTGGTTCGATTCCGGAGCAATGCCTTTTGCACAGCATCATTATCCATTTGAGAATAAAGACCTGTTCGAGCAGCAGTTCCCGGCAGACTTCATCTCCGAGGCTGTTGACCAGACAAGAGGATGGTTCTACTCCCTTCTTGCTGAGTCCACACTGCTTTTCAATAAGGCTCCGTATAAGAATGTAATCGTTCTGGGACATGTACAGGATGAGAACGGACAGAAGATGAGTAAGTCCAAGGGAAATGCAGTAGATCCGTTTGATGCACTGAACAAATACGGCGCAGATGCAATCCGCTGGTATTTCTACATCAACAGTGCTCCGTGGCTCCCGAACCGTTTCCATGGCAAGGCAGTTGTAGAGGGACAGAGAAAGTTCATGAGCACTCTGTGGAACACCTACGCATTCTTCGTACTGTATGCGAACATTGACAATTTTGATGCGACTAAATATACTTTAAATTACGATAAGCTTCCGGTTATGGATAAATGGCTGCTCAGCAAGCTGAATACCATGGTGAAGACTGTCGATGCGGATCTTGATTCCTACAAGATTCCGGAGGCTGCAAGAGCACTCCAGGAATTTGTTGACGATATGAGTAACTGGTATGTAAGAAGAAGCCGTGAGCGTTTTTGGGCAAAGGGCATGGAGCAGGATAAGATCAATGCTTACATGACACTTTACACAGCACTGGTAACAGTTGCCAAGGCTGCAGCTCCGATGATCCCGTTCATGACTGAGGATATCTACCAGAATCTTGTAAGAAGCATTGATGCAGATGCTCCGGAGAGTATCCATCTTTGCGATTACCCGGAGGTAAACGAGGCATGGATCGACAAGGATCTTGAGGCAAACATGGAAGAGCTTCTTGAGATCGTTGTTCTCGGACGTGCATGCAGAAATACCGCAAACATTAAGAACCGTCAGCCGATCGGAACCATGTATGTAAAAGCTGAGAAAGCTATGGATAAATTCTACACAGATATCATCGCAGATGAGCTTAACGTAAAAGAAGTGAAATTCGCAGATGATGTAGAGTCCTTCATTTCCTACAGCTTCAAGCCGCAGCTTCGTACAGTAGGACCGAAATACGGCAAGCTTCTGAACGGCATCCGTACCGCACTCTCCGAGATCGACGGAACCGCAGCAATGAAAGAGCTGAGAGATAATGGTGTTCTCGTTCTTGACATTGACGGAAACAGAGTCGAGCTTGCAGAGGAAGACTTATTGATCGAAACAGCCCAGAGCGAGGGCTATGTGACAGAGACAGACGGTGAGACATCCGTTGTCCTTGATACAAACCTTACACCCGAACTGATCCAGGAGGGCTTTGTCCGCGAGATCATCAGCAAGGTTCAGACCATGCGTAAAGAGGCTGGTTTCGAAGTCATGGACAAGATCATTGTCTATGCAAAAGATAACGATAAGATCATGGATATCATGAAAGCAAACCAGGATGAGATCAAACGTGAAGTACTGGCAGAAAACATTATTCTGGGAGAAGCAGAGGGTTACACCAAGGAGTGGAACATCAATAAAGAGGCTGTAACACTGGGAGTATCCAAAGTACAGGAGGAAAACTAATGATTGACAAGCAGTTTGAGAAAGAGGAATTCAAAAAAAGTGTAAAAGAAAACGTAAAATTCCTTTATCGAAAAACACTGGAAGAGGCTACACAGGAGCAGATCTTTCAGGCTGTAAGCTACACTGTGAAGGACGTGATCATTGACAACTGGCTCAAGAGCCAGAAGGCGTATGAAAAACAGGATCCGAAGATCGTATATTATATGTCCATGGAGTTCCTTATGGGCCGTGCCCTTGGAAACAACCTGATCAACCTTGGTGCATACGGCGAGGTTAAGGAGGCTCTTGAGGAGCTTGGACTTGACATTAACTGCATCGAAGACCAGGAGCCGGATCCGGCTCTTGGAAACGGTGGACTTGGAAGACTGGCAGCATGCTTCCTGGATTCTCTTGCAACTCTCAACTACTGTGCATACGGATGCGGAATCCGTTACCGTTATGGTATGTTCAAGCAGGAGATCCGTGACGGTTATCAGGTAGAGGCACCGGATAACTGGCTGAAGAACGGCTATCCTTTCGAGCTCCGTCGTCCGGAGTATGCAAAAGAGGTTCATTTCGGCGGATATGTACGCGTTGAGTGGGATCCGGTGAAGAACGAGAATAAATTCATCCATGAAGGATATCAGGCAGTTAAGGCTGTTCCTTACGATATGCCGATCACAGGTTATAACAACGATGTTGTAAACACACTTCGTATCTGGGATGCAGAGCCGATCGTAGACTTCAACCTTGACTCTTTTGACAAGGGTGATTATCACAACGCAGTAGAGCAGGAGAACCTTGCACGTACTATCGTAGAGGTGCTTTATCCGAATGATAACCATATGGCAGGTAAAGAGCTTCGTCTGAAACAGCAGTACTTCTTCGTATCTGCCAGCCTTCAGGCAGCGATTGCCAAATACAAAAAAACACACGATGACATCACAAAGCTTCATGAGAAGGTTGTATTCCAGATGAATGATACTCATCCGACAGTTGCAGTTGCAGAGTTGATGCGTATTCTTATCGATGAGGAAGGTCTTGGCTGGGATCAGGCATGGGATATCACAACAAAATGCTGTGCTTACACCAACCACACCATCATGTCCGAGGCACTTGAGAAATGGCCGATCGAGCTGTTCTCCAGACTGCTTCCGCGTGTATACCAGATCATCGAGGAGATCAACCGTCGTTTCATTCTTGAGATCCAGCAGAAATATCCTGGAAACTTCGAGAAAGTTAAGAAGATGGCGATCATCTATGACGGACAGGTTAAGATGGCTCACCTTGCGATCGTTGCAGGCTACTCTGTAAACGGTGTTGCACGCCTTCATACCGAGATCCTCAAGAATCAGGAGCTGAAGGATTTCTATGAGATGATGCCTGAGAAGTTCAACAACAAAACAAACGGTATCACACAGAGACGTTTCCTTGCTCATGGAAACCCGCTTCTGGCTGACTGGGTAACAGACAAGATCGGACCGGACTGGATCACAGATCTTTCCCAGCTTTCCAAGCTTAAAGTTTACGCAGACGATGAGAAGGCTCTTCAGGAGTTCATGACCATCAAGTTCAAGAACAAAGAGCGTCTTGCAAAATATATCCTGGAGCACAATGGTGTTGAGGTTGACCCGCACTCTATCTTCGATATCCAGGTTAAGAGACTTCATGAGTATAAACGTCAGCTTCTTAATATCCTGCATGTGATCTATCTGTACAACCAGATCAAGGCACATCCGGAGATGGATTTCTATCCAAGAACATTTATCTTTGGTGCAAAAGCTTCCGCAGCTTACGCACGTGCAAAGAAGATCATCAAGCTGATCAACTGTGTGGCAGATGTTGTAAACAATGATGCTTCCATCAACGGTAAGCTGAAGGTTGTATTCATCGAGAACTACCGTGTATCCAACGCTGAGATCATTTTTGCGGCAGCAGATGTTTCCGAGCAGATCTCCACAGCAAGTAAAGAGGCTTCCGGTACAGGTAACATGAAATTCATGCTGAATGGTGCTCCGACACTTGGAACCATGGATGGTGCTAATGTTGAGATCGTACAGGAGGTTGGCGAGGAGAATGCATTTATCTTCGGTATGAGCTCCGACCAGATCATCAACTATGAGAACAACGGCGGTTACGATCCGGACTTCATCTACAACACAGATCCGGAGATCCGTCAGGTACTGATGCAGCTGATCAACGGAACCTTCTCCAGCGATACAGAGATGTTCCGTGACATCTACAATTCACTTCTCGACAAACGCAACATGCCGAGACCTGACCAGTACTTCATCCTTGGCGACTTCCGTTCCTATGCAGAGGCACAGAAGCGTGTTGAGGAAGCATATAAGGATGAGAAACGCTGGGCTAAGATGGCACTTCTCAATACAGCATGCAGCGGTAAGTTCACATCCGACAGAACTATCCAGGAGTATGTAGATGATATCTGGCATCTGGATAAGGTTATTGTGAAAGAGAACTAAGATATAGAAAGTAATCTGCAAAGTATTACCATAAAATAAATTTCCACACAAAAACAGGGCGCGTCAGAAGTGGCGACGGCCCTGTTTTTTGTGTGGAAATTATGCCGGATTGATGACGATCCGGTTCCGTCTGGCCAGTGCAATGGCGATATGGCAGCTTTCCGCGATGGCGCAGGCTTTATCGGCAAAGCTGATGATCCAGGCTTCCCTGTTGCGTGGAAGAGGTCCCAGAGGGAACATATGTGAGAGTATCGCATCCAGCTCTCTGTCTGTGACATCAAAGTGTGCGGCACTGTTGTCTGCGGCAGCCTTCGGGTGATAAAACGCCTGATGCTCACCGGTCGGTGTCTTCGCCCTGAAGTCATAGGGACAGAAATCGTGGAGAAGTCCTGCCCTTGCGGCGGCTTTCTCGTCACATCCCAGCTTCCTGGCAATGAACCAGGAGAGGTAAGAAACATTGATACTGTGCATGAGCCGTGTGGTCCACTGGTGGTGGGTGTACAGGCTCAGCTTCAGGAACTCTCTGTTACAGAGGATGTTCTTCACAAGCGCATGATATTCCTGTGAGACCTCATCCGACACCGTGATATCCATCGGCAATCACCTTCTTTCTTTTGTTTATAATTTTATTATGACGATTATGGAGAAAAATGCAATATGGTTTATAGTTTTTTTAGAAATTAGCTTGGACAAATTTATTTGGGATGGGAAATGTCAGCGCGCAGAAGTAAGGAGAATGTTTTTTGGGGGTCTGTTCTTTGGGAAATTATGGTATAGTAAAGTGAAAACGCTATAACGGTTTTATGGACAGCTATAAGATAGGCTGAAAATAGTTGATTTAGATGGTTGACATAATAAAAAGAAGAGGAGCGTAATATATATGAAACCAGAAAAACTGATCGAAGTACTTTCCGTTGCAGAGCGGTTAAAGGATGCAGTGCGTCATAGTTATACTTCCGGTGGCAGGCGGGAGAGCGTTGCAGAGCATTCCTGGAGGATCACGTTGATGGCATATTTTGTCAGTGATGAGTTTCCTGAGGCAGATCTTCTGAAAATTATGAAAATGTGCCTCATCCATGATCTGGGAGAAGCTTTTACCGGTGATATCCCGGCCTTTGAAAAAACGGATAAGGATTCGAAGAAAGAAGCCGATGTGCTGGGAGAATGGGTGAAGACTCTGCCGGAGCCCTTTGATAAAGAAATGGCTGGGCTTTATCAGGAAATGGAAGAGCAGCAGACTCTGGAGGCCAGGATCTATAAAGCTCTGGACAAGCTGGAAACCCTGATCCAGCACAATGAATCTGATATTAAAACCTGGATTCCGCTGGAATATGATCTGCAGATGACCTACGGAAATGAGCAGGTGAAATTCTCAGAATATCTGACGGAGCTTCGCGCAAAGGTTCGGGAAGATAGTGTACAGAAAATTCAGAAAAAAGGTTGTTGAATATGAATAACTCTTGTATACTAATATGTATGGAATAAGTCCAAAATGCTTATAAAAGGGGGAAAAGTAATGAAAAAAGCAGTAAAGAGATTATTGGTGTTATTTCTGGCACTTACATTTATCGTGACAGATCTTGCAGTAGCACCGGTCACAGCGCAGGCGGCGGGTACACTCAAATTTCATAAGTCGATCGCTCTTATGAAGGGTGAGGAAATCGGATATGTAATCATAAACTCTGTCAGCTCTGACAAAGTTCTGGGGCTGAAATCCAGTAATACCAGTGTGGTATCAGTAAAAAAAATGCCGTTTCTGGATGATTATACCCTTACGCTGAAGGCAAAAAAAACAGGAACTTCTATCATATCCTTCAAAGTAAAAAGAAAGAATGGAAAAACATATTCTTTCAAATCTAAAGTTACGGTACATAATTATTCAAATCCGTTAAATGTGTGCAAATTCGGAAGAAAAGATTATAAAAAATCCTTTGATAAAAAGACCATGGTCCCGGTTGCAAAAGGTTATTCCAGAAAGGCAAAAGTATGTATCACTGCAAAGAAGGGCTACAAGATAGTTGCAATATATTACAGTGAACACGGAACCGGAAGACAGAGAAAGATCAAAAATGGAAGCACAGTCATTTTGGATGGAGAACATTATCTGCAGATATTGTATAAGAATACCAGCAAAAATTATGTATCATCGGTATATCTGGATGGATATTGGATGTAGTATGTAGAGATGACGAAAAAAAAGGAACCGGGAGACCGGTTCCTTTTTTGGTGATTTCAGAACATCTCTGAGTGCTGGTATTTCAAGGCTTTTTGGAATGTTTTTATTTGCTTTATATTAGCACACTGGGTGATTTTTTAGGAGTATATTTTTTTAAACCAGTAGAAGGAAGAATATGATAGCCAGTGCTTCAGTGAATATAGTATAATTATGGCAGAAAAAACGAAAATGGGAGAATCATATGAAGAAAAAGAGGATTGCAATGCTTTTGGTCGCAACACTTACGTTTTCACAGAGTATGGGCGCGGTCATACCGGTAGCAGCTGAGGAACTGACAGCAGATACCGGACAGGAAACTGCAGAGACAGAAGAATCAGAAGAAATAGTTCAGGAGAACGATGCCTCGGAAACAACAGGGGAAGCAGCTTCAGTGCCTGATTTGGAAGACGATGAGGAATTAAGTCTTCAGGATGATGCAGAGAATGCGGAAGAAGAAATTGCAGAAGAAGAAAACACATCAGAAACTACGGAGCTATTCGGGGATAACACCGAAAATCAGGAGGCCTTCAGTGACGGTTCAGAAGCTGGAGAGTCTGCTGAAGCAAATGAACAATATCAGCTTAATCTGATATTTGAAGGTGCCAGTGGAAGTCAGGATTTACTGCCGAACAGCCATGTCAGAATTAAATCCCGTCTGGTTGATACAATTGGATGTAGTGATGTTTCTGCATATGAACTGAAAGTTGCTCCGGTAACTGGTGGAAATGGTGTCAAAATGGCAGACGTATCATTAGACGGCCAGGATATTGTGCTGGATGTTTACAATAAAACCGGAGACGCCAGAATTTCCGCAACGGCATCCATAAATGGAACTGAAGTGGCAAAAAGGGAATTTTGGGTTAACATCAGTGAGTATGTGATCCTGCCGGAAAAAATCACAGATACAAGTGGTAATGAAATCAACCTTGAAGTAGGTCAGCAGCTGGATATAGCAAAAGACATGAAACCACAGCTTGTCCGTTACAAAGATGGAAAAGGAGACCCAATTCCGTTAACAGGGGACAATTACAAGATCGTCATGTCACAGACAGGTCCTGGAGGTGAAGAATTTCGTGATTATGATGCAGATGGCCTGAAATGGATAGAGGTTCCGGGACAGGATCTTCCAATCCTGGAGAGAACAACAGAGAATTCTACATGGTTTGCACTTTTAGCTATGGAGAGATCAGAAAATGGAGACTGGCATTATATTACCCGACATCATTATGAACTTACTTCTTTGATCAGCAACGATTATGACAATGGTCATAATGATGACAGCGAAGAGAAAAGCTCCTACAGACTGGTATATGATTATCAGGATACGACAGGAAACGGAGCCATGCTGCCGAACAGTCAGATGACAGCTACCACTTATCTGGAGGACAAAACAAAGGATTATCAGAGAGTAGATGATTATAAACTGGAAATCCTGGAACAGTCAAAGCTGGCAGATATTTCAGTTTCTGCAGATGGAAAAAAACTTGTTATTAAATCTGGCAATAAAACCGGTCAGGGCTGCTGTTACATATCTGTACAGATACCGGATGGAAAAGGCGGATACAGAGAAGCCTTCAGAAAAGATATGTGGTTCAGCGTCAGTGAGTATGTGATCCTGCCGGAAAAAATCACAGATACAAGTGGTAATGAAATCAACCTTGAAGTAGGTCAGCAGTTGGATATAGCAAAAGACATGAAGCCGCAGCTTGTCCGTTACAAAGATGGAAAAGGAGATCCGATTCCGGTAACAGGAGATAATTATAAAATCGTAATATCTTCATGGACAGATGAAAGTACAGGCACAGTGTACCATGATTATGATACAGACGGCTGGAAATGGATCGATGTTCCAGGTCAGGAGCTCCCAATCCTTGAGAGAACATCAGGATATGGTACATATTTTGGGCTTACTGCAATGGAAAAAAGTGCAGACGGAAACTGGCACCAGATTGCAAGACGGATGTATGAGCTGGATACTTTGCCCGGTTATAATGGCGATGACAGTGGAAACTTCGGTGACAGTGATGATAGTGAGGAAAAAAGCTTTTATAATCTGACATACGATTTGGAAGGCACAGCAGGAAATGAAGCCATGCTGCCGAACAATGAAACGACCATTGTGACAGACATACTGGATAAAACCAGTGGCCAGCATCCGGTAAAAGATTATAAGCTGGAAATCATAGAACAGTCAAAACTGGCAGAAGCTACAGTTTCTCCGGATGGAAAGAAGCTTATAATTAAATCCAACGATAAAACCGGTGTTGGCTGCTGTTATGTAGCAGTAAAACTTCTGGATAAAACCGGTGAATATAAAGAAGCCTTCAGAAAAGATATATGGTTTGAAGTCAGCGAATTTATGCTGTTACCGGAGAATCTGACAGATAAGAATGGAAAGCTGCTTAATCCGGCTGTTGGAGAATCCATTAATCTCGCCAATTTAAAAGTAAAACTGGTTCAGTATATAAACGGAAAAGGTGATCCCGTTGAGATTACAGGAAATGATATAAAAATCGTAGTGATGAGCTGGAAGGATACAGAATCCGGTAAACTGCAATATGATTACGATGATGAAGCATGGAACATGCAGAAAGTTTCCGGCCAGGAGCTTCCGATCATGACGAGAAAGTCCGATGATAATACAAGGCTTGCACTGTCTGCCATGCGAAAAAACAAAAACGGGGAGTGGGAGCGGCTTGTAAGGAAACATTTTGAGATTGGAGAAAACAGTTCAAAACACAGTCACAGCTGGAAAGCAGTAAAAACTGTTCAGGCAACCTGTACGTCAAAAGGAAGCAGAACCGATAAATGTACTTCCTGTGATGGTGTAAGAACCGTAACACTTCCGGCAAAACATACCGCTGTAAAAGATGCAGCAGTTGCAGCGACAGTATTTAAAGCAGGAAAGAAGGAAGGAAGTCATTGTAAAGTATGTGGCAAAGTGCTCAGAAAACAAATTACAGTTGCCAAACTGAAACCGACGATTTCCCTGACTACATCTTCCCTGAAAATGAAAGCAGGTCAGTCTACCACTGCATTTAAAGCAGCTGGACTGGCGAAAGGTGATTATGTTACAAAGGTGACATCCGGAAATACAGGAATCGTAAAAGTATCTTCTGTGACAAAGAAGGGAACTTTCAGACTGACAGCAGGTAAAAAGGCAGGAAGTACTACAGTTAAGGTTATTCTTGCAAGCAAAAAGTCAGCATCTTTTAAAGTTACCGTACAGAGAGGAGTAGTAAAAACTTCGAAAATTACTGTAAGCACTAAATCTGTGACACTCAAAAAAGGAACTACTTACCGTAAACTGGCATCTTCAGTTAAAGTCACTCCTGTAACCAGCCAGGAAAAAGTTACATACACATCATCCAACAAAAAAATCGTGACAGTAACATCCGGTGGTGTGATCAAAGGTCTGAAAAAAGGAACCGCAACGATCACAATCCGAAGCGGCTCAAAGAGGACAACCTGTAAAGTTACAGTTAAATAAAAATTGTACGAAAAAAGGGGGAATCACTTCTGTGATTCCCCCTTAAAAAATCCTTATTTTATGCGGATTTCTTATTTACCGAAATATCTCTTAAGCAGACCAGCGAATGCTTTTCCGTGTCTAGCTTCGTCCTTAGCCATCTCATGTACTGTGTCATGGATTGCGTCAAGGTCAGCTGCTTTCGCACGTTTTGCAAGGTCGAATTTACCTGCTGTAGCGCCGTTTTCAGCCTCTACACGCATCTGAAGGTTCTTCTCTGTGCTGTCTGTTACAACCTCACCAAGGAGCTCTGCGAATTTAGCTGCATGCTCTGCTTCCTCGTAAGCTGCTTTTTCATAGTACATACCAACTTCCGGATATCCTTCTCTGTGAGCAACTCTAGCCATTGCAAGATACATACCAACCTCGGAGCACTCGCCCTCGAAGTTCGCTCTCAGGTCTGCAAGGATGTCCTCGCTCACGCCTTTAGCTACACCTACAACATGCTCAGCTGCCCATGAGAGCTCGCCTTCCTGTTTCTGGAATTTAGAAGCTGGTGCTTTACATACTGGACAGGCTTCCGGTGCCTGCTCGCCTTCATAAACATATCCACATACTGTACATACCCATTTAGCCATAGTAATGATCTCCTTTTCTTTTTTGAAATATATTGTTTGTTTTTGTTTCTTCTAAATTAATAATAGTAATTATTACTATTTTATGATACCATGTGATCTTTGTTTTGTCAAGATTGTTTTTCTTCTTTTTTCAGGCATTCCTTGCAGATCCCATAGAAGCTTGCATCTACGTCAAAGACTTTTCCGTGGATAAATTCTGCAGCTGCCTGTTCAAGAATTCCGTTAAGGCTGTCTGACTGCATATCGATCACCCGGTTGCATCTGGTACACATGAAATGTGAGTGTGGTGCGACCCTTCCATCGTAGCGATCCGCGCTTCCGAAATTGGTCAGCTTCCGGATCTCACCGATGTCACTGAGAAGAGAAAGATTACGGTAGACAGTTCCGAGACTGATATTCGGGTAGATCTGTCGAAGATTCTCGTATACTGTATCTGCCGTTGGATGATCTGTTCTGGATCTCAGAAATTCCTTGATGGATTCTCGCTGACGGCTGTATTTAAGTGCTGCCATAATGTTTCCCCCTTTCAGTAATAGTAATTGTTACTGATATTATAATACATGGCAGAGGGAAGTTTGTCAAGAGGTTTGGATATGATTATCCTGAAATATTTTCATTTTATGAGCTGGATGTAAATGAGTATTTTTACGCTGCAGGTGTAGGGGATATTTGCAACCCTGCAGAGGACTTACTTGATTCGGTTAAATGGTGAGAACTGGCAGTCGGATGTCTGACAGAGTGTTTGTTATAAGGAATATTGTGCCCTTAATGATAGGATTTTATCAGTAAAAGTCCGCAAGGAAAATTTTTTAAAAATAAGTTGACAAAGACTAACTTTGGCGGTATATTTACAATAGTTAGAAGAATCTAACTAAAACGTAAAGGAGAATGTAAATGACTTGTGAAAAATTTGAATCTGTCATGGGTTATCATTGTTCCCCTGTATTAATGGGAATGAAACCGGCGAATCTTGTTTCCTTTTCCAAGGAAAAAATGCCGGAGCTGCCGGAGATCATTTCGGATTATGAGGAGAGTCTTGAACGGGAAGGTATCCGTATGGAGATCATCTGTGGATGCAGGAAGCATTATCTTCTTCTGGTGTACCGGCCGGATATGCTGCAGGAATATCTTAAGCAGGATGAAGCCAGGAAACTTTTGCTTCAGGATGGGTATAATATAGATAGTTCTTTGGATGAGATGATCGCCCGTTTGAAGGAGAGATTTTTTCATAAGACGGAGTTTCCTCATGAGATCGGACTTTTCCTGGGTTATCCCATTGAAGACGTGAAGGGCTTCCGGAAGTTCGGAGGCAGTGGCTGCAAGATGTGTGGTTACTGGAAGGTTTATGATGATGTGGAGCAGGCTCGCAGGATTTTTGACAGCTACGATAAGTGCCGGGAGTTTACTGCGGCGCAGATCCGTGCGGGGTATTCGATTTTGCAGGTTGTTGGTATGAAGCATCTCTGTACATCTCAGATGTGCGTATAATATAAAGTTTAAAAACAGGAGGTTTTTGAGATGAGCAAGGTAGGAATTATTTACTGGTCTTCTACAGGTAACACAGAGGCTATGGCGCAGGCTGTTGAGGAAGGTGCCAAGGCTGCAGGTGCAGATGTTGAGATTATGGAAGTGGCTGATGCGGATGTGGATAAAGCGCTTTCTTTTGATGTTCTGGCTCTTGGTTGTCCGGCTATGGGGGATGAGGAGCTTGAGGAGGGTGAGTTCGAGCCATTCTTCTCTGATCTGGAAGGCAAACTTTCCGGTAAGAAAGTTGCGCTTTTCGGTTCCTATGACTGGGGCGACGGAGAGTGGATGAGAACATGGTGCGGCAGAGCAAAAGACGCAGGCGCAGAGCTTGTTGATGATGAAGGACTCATTGTAAACAACACACCTGATGATGAAGGACTTGCAGCTTGCCGTGAACTTGGCGGAAAACTTGCATAAGATCTATTAGATTTCAAATAAATAAAAACTGAGCAGAGCATTGGACTTTCAAACACAAACACCATCCGGACAGAAGGGATAGATATCTTTTTTGTCCGGGTGGTGTTTTATTTTGAGCGAAAATATCTGCTTATTACTTTGAGGAAATATAGAAGAAATGAATATTAAGACAAAAAATCCTTGTTGATTTTAATATTTACGTGTCCTAAAATAGATAAAAATGAAATAAAGCAGGAAAGTGAGGGATGCCGGATGACGCGGGAGGAAGCGGAACAGTATTTATATTATGCGATGACAATTGGTGAACAGCTTCTTTGCTGCGGAGCAGAGGTTGGACGTGTGGAAGATACCATACGGCGGATCTGCCTGGCATATGGAGCCACCCGGGCAGATGTTTTTTCTATCACATCCAGTATTGTGACGACTATTTATGGAGAGGATTTCGGTATTTGCACCCAGACGCGGCGTGTGCCGGGAATGGCCAATGACCTGGGGCGGCTGGATGACCTGAATCAGCTTTCCAGATATATCTGTGAGTATCGGCCGAAGCCGGAGGAGATCCAGAAGGGGCTGGAAAAGATCCGGGATAAACAAGGATATTCTTTTAAAACGCAGATTTTGATCTATGCTGTAATTTCAGGTTCTTTTTCCGTGTTTTTCGGAGGAGATGTCAACGATATGATCGCTTCTGCGCTGATTGGTATCGTTCTGAAGCTGTTTGAGGCTTTTGTAAAAAAGGGCGCATTAAACTCGCTGCTGACAGTGCTTCTTTGCTGCGGAGCCGGCGGAGTACTTTCTAATCTTACAGTTCTGATCGGGCTTGGACATCATGCGGATCTGATCAGTATCGGAAATATCATGCTTCTGATACCGGGAATTGCATTTACCAATTCATTGCGCGATATGTTTTCAGGAGATACCATTACAGGTTTGATCCGATGTATGGAGGCACTTTTGCTGGCACTGGTCGTGGGCCTTGGTTTTACGGTGGCGAATCTGTTGTTTTAACCGAATCAGGGAAGTTCTCTTGAAGGTTGCGAAAAGCAATAAGCAGTGAATGAGGAGTTCACATACTGCATCAATTGCGGAGTAGCGAAATGCAGCAGATGATGGGAGTATTTGAGAGTAGTTATGATTTTATTCAGGAGGAAAACATGCGGGAAATCATACAGCTGGTCGTATCCTTCACAGGATCCCTCGGCTTTGCGGCATTATTTAATATCCATGGAAAAAAACTCTGGTTTGCGGCATTGGGTGGATGCCTGTCCTGGGCTGTATATCTGGCAGTAGAGTTCATAACGCCAAGTCCGTATGTGTGCGGTTTCTGGTCAACAGTAGCTATTACTTTGTATGCAGAATGTATGGCAAGAATTCATAAAACGCCGGTAACTGTATTTCTGGTTTCTGCGACAATTCCGTTGATTCCGGGAGCAGCACTTTACCGGACAATGAACTGGATGTTGATGAAGGACTGGGCAAAATTCCAGAAAGACGGAATCTATACGATCCTTTTTGCGGTGAGCATGGCAGCAGGAATGACGCTGACAACCATTGCGTTCCGGATGGCGTGGCGGTGGATGTACAGGCAGAGGAGAATGTAATACAGTATCGAAATTCCCCGTTTACAAACCATCGGAAATGTGTTACGATTTTCCCATATGGAAAACTCATGGAAGAAGAGAGTACATGTGTACACCGTACTACAGGGAAATCCCCGGAGGACTTTTTAGATGCAGGCTGTGACGCAGTTGATGTCATAGATCTGCGGCAGAGTGAATGGTAAAGGTTCACTTTATGCAGGAGTTCCGAGACTGAGAGGGATGTGCAGGCACAGATGGAAGATGGCTTCGGAGAGGCATTGCTGAACCGGTTTAAAGGCGATAAGCGAAGTGCGAATGTCCGATTTAACGGACAGCGGTAGGCAGTGACAGGACCGCCTGTTATAGCGGAAGGGTATAGAGCTTGCTGTACCTGATGAGGTTTTTGCCGCGAGGCAGGAGCGAAAAGAAGTGGTAACACGGGTAATAACTCGTCTTCTCATATCATTATGGTATGAGAAGACGTTTTTTTATGTCGCTGAGAATTACTTGGTAATCTTCCAATGTCCCCGGACAGGGATTTTCCTGTTTTGACGGAATATATTTTCAGTCCGTTATGAGTAAGTACACAATTTATTTTTATATTTATGGAGGAAAGAAAAGATGGAAAAGCAGAGATATTATATCAGCACTGCCATTGCGTACACATCCGGTAAACCGCATATCGGAAATACCTATGAGGTCGTTCTTGCGGATGCGATCGCACGTTTTAAAAGACAGCAGGGTTATGACGTATATTTTCAGACAGGAACTGACGAGCATGGCCAGAAGATTGAGCTGAAGGCTGAGGAAGCTGGTGTTACACCAAAGGAATTCGTAGATAACGTTTCCGGTGAGATTAAACGTATCTGGGATCTGATGAACACATCCTATGATAAATTCATCCGTACAACAGATAAAGACCATGAAGAGCAGGTCAAAAAAATCTTCAAAAAAATGTATGCAAAGGGAGATATCTACAAGGGCCATTACGAAGGAATGTACTGTACACCATGTGAGTCCTTTTTCACAGAGTCCCAGCTTGTAGACGGCAAATGTCCGGACTGTGGACGTCCATGCGTACCTGCCAAGGAAGAGGCATATTTCTTCAAAATGAGTAAATATGCAGATAAGCTTATTGACTACATCAACACACATCCGGATTTCATCCAGCCGGAGTCCCGTAAAAACGAGATGATGAACAACTTCCTTCTTCCGGGACTTCAGGATCTCTGTGTATCCAGAACATCCTTTAAATGGGGAATCCCGGTAGATTTCGATCCGAAGCACGTTGTATATGTATGGCTGGATGCCCTGACAAACTATATCACAGGTATCGGCTATGACTGCGACGGAAACAGCAGCGATAAATTCAACAAATACTGGCCGGCAGATCTTCACCTGATCGGAAAAGATATCATCCGTTTCCATACCATTTACTGGCCGATCTTCCTGATGTCTCTGGATCTTCCGCTTCCGAAACAGGTATTCGGACATCCATGGCTGCTTCAGGGCGATGGAAAAATGAGTAAATCCAAAGGAAATGTAATCTATGCAGATGAGCTGGTTGAGTTCTTCGGTGTAGATGCTGTCCGTTATTTTGTACTCCACGAAATGCCATTTGAGAATGACGGTGTGATCACATGGGAGCTGATGGTTGAGAGACTGAATTCCGACCTTGCAAACACACTTGGAAATCTTGTAAACCGTACAATTTCCATGTCCAACAAATATTTTAACGGAGTCGTTGAGAATAAGAATGTTATTGAGCCGGTTGATGAGGATCTTAAGAGCTTCATCCTTCAGGTTCCGAAGAACGTTTCCGCAAAAATGGACAAGCTTCGTGTGGCAGATGCTATCACAGAGGTATTCTCTCTGTTTAAACGCTGCAACAAATATATCGACGAGACAATGCCATGGACACTTGCAAAGGATGAGACAAAGCAGGATCGTCTTGCAACCGTTCTCTACAACCTGGTTGAGGGAATCTGCATCGGCGCATCTCTTCTGAAATCCTTTATGCCGCGTACAACAGAGCGTATTCTTGTACAGCTCAACGCAAACGAGAGAACTCTTGAGGAGATGGAGCAGTTTGGTCTTTATCCTTCAGGAAACCGCGTAACTGACAAACCGGAGATCCTTTTTGCGAGACTTGACCTGAAAGAGGTTCTTGAGAAGGTTGAGAAGCTTCATCCGAAGAAAGAAGAGCCGAAAGAAGAGCCGAAGGAAGAGGTAGAAGAGGAGAAAACAGAGAATGTGATCGATATCGAGGCAAAGCCGGAGATCACTTTCGATGATTTTGAGAAGCTGCAGTTCCAGGTTGGTGAGATCATCGCCTGTGAGGAGGTTAAGAAATCCAGAAAACTTCTCTGCTCTCAGGTTAAGATCGGAAGTCAGGTTCGTCAGATCGTATCCGGAATCAAGGCTCATTATTCCGCAGAGGAAATGGTGGGCAAAAAGGTTATGGTCGTTACAAACCTGAAGCCTGCTAAGCTTGCCGGAATCCTCAGCGAGGGTATGATCCTCTGTGCAGAGGATGCAGACGGAAATCTTTCCCTGATGGTACCGGAGAAAGAGATGCCTGCAGGCGCTGAGATCTGCTAAGTATAGACAGATATGGAATTGAATCATTTTGATAAAAACGGCAATGCTGTTATGGTGGATGTGTCCGACAAACCGGTCACTCACCGTACGGCAACAGCCACGGGTTCCATTCAGGTAAGCCCGGAGATCATGGCCGCGGTAAAAAGCGGAAATGTGAAAAAGGGTGATGTACTTGGTGTGGCCCGTGTGGCAGGTATCATGGGTGTGAAGCGTACTTCTGAGCTGATCCCCATGTGTCATCCACTTCCCATCCAGAAGTGTTCTGTGGATTTTGAGACGGATGAGGATGCGGGAGTGATCCGTGTATTCTGCACGGTAAAAACAGAGGGAAAAACAGGCGTGGAGATGGAGGCGCTGACAGGTGTTCAGGTGACGCTTCTTACCATTTATGACATGTGCAAGGCAATTGACAAGCACATGGTCATGTCTGATATCCATCTGGAAGAAAAAACAGGAGGCAAAAGCGGAGATTTTCGTTTTGAGGAAAAATAATGATAGACAGGTGCGGAAGAAATATTGATTATCTCAGGATTTCCGTAACTGACAGATGTAATTTGCGGTGTATTTATTGTATGCCGGAGGAGGGAGTGCAGCATGTGGAGCGCTCCCTCATTTTGCAGGAAGAGGAAATTTTGAGGATCTGCCGGGTGATGGCAGAGCTGGGTATCCGGAAGATCAAGCTGACCGGCGGGGAACCGCTTGTACGGCCGCGGATGCCTCAGCTGGTGGAAAAACTGAAAAATATGCCGGGGATCGAGAAGGTGACTCTGACTACAAATGGTGTGCTTCTGAAAGATCAGATGAGTGATTTTGCCCGGGCGGGGCTGGACGGATTGAATATCAGCCTGGATACGCTGGATGAGGCCTGCAGCAGGAGGATCACGCGGCGGGATGAACTGGGGCGGACGCTGGAAGGGATTTCGGAGGCAATGAAGTATCCGGAGATTTCACTGAAGATCAATTGTGTGCCTCTTGGGATCCCGGAGCAGGATCTTTGCCGGGTGGCGCTTTTTGCCAGGGATCACAGGGTGCATGTGCGGTTTATTGAGATGATGCCCATTGGGATGGGAAAAGAATTTCATGGGGTGTCGGAGGAGGAATTGCTTCGGATCCTTGGGGAAAAGCTTCCGCGGTTTTCGCCGTATGTTGGGGAGCCCCTTGGGAATGGACCGTGTCATTATTATGATGTGGATGGTTTTTCCGGAAAGATCGGGTTTATCAGCGCGGTGAGCCATAAGTTCTGTGGGGAGTGTAACCGGATCCGGCTGACTTCTCAGGGCTTTTTGAAGACTTGTCTGCAGTATGCGGCGGGAAGGGATCTTCGGGAGGTGATCCGCAGTGGTGGTTCGGATGAGGTGCTGAAGGCTGTGATCCTGGAGGCTCTGGCGGAGAAACCGGACGGGCATGCTTTTGGCGTAGGCCTGGAGAAACAGAAGGATGATAAGACGGAGAAGCTTTGTATGGCTCAGATCGGAGGTTGAGTGATGAAGAGAGTTGCTGTGATCACTTCTAGTGATAAGGGTTACAGAGGAGAGCGTGAGGATCTTAGTGGTCCTGCTGTGAAGGAGATTATGGAGGCGGCCGGGTATGAGGTTGTTTCTGTGGATGTTTTGCCGGATGACCGTGGGATGCTTGGAAGCCGGATGGCTGAGATCGCAGATCTGGGGCTTGCGGAGCTGATCCTGACTACGGGTGGTACCGGGTTTTCTCAGAGGGATGTGACACCGGAGGCTACGGAGGATGTGATCGAGCGGCGTGTGCCGGGGATTCCGGAGGCGATGCGGGCGTTTAGTATGACGATTACGAAGCGGGCGATGCTGAGCCGGGCTACGGCCGGGATCCGGAAGGGGACGTTGATCGTTAATCTGCCGGGGAGCCCTAAGGCTGTCAGGGAGTGCCTGGAGGTTATTATTGAGGCGTTGGGGCATGGGATTGAGATTTTGACCGGCGATGCTGGAGAATGCGGACGGTAGTGTGCGGTGTATACTTGTATTAACGAACGGACGCCCAACGGAGGCAGGGCCAGTACGGTGACACGCTGCGCGGCCTGTTCGGCTGCGTCGCTGGTTTGCTGCCATTCGCGCCAACTCGCCTGCGGCTCAAACAGGGCGCTCGGTGGCAGCAGCTATACTCGCCTCTCGACGGCCGCTCCGCTAACGTCACCGTACTGGCCCTGCCTCCGTTGGGCTGGTTGTTGGATGTGGTAGGTTTTATGATTAAAATTCATCTCCAGCGATTCATAATTCCTGAGGCTTGAGAGTTACATGTGGTAGGTTTTGGAAATCAATATTGCTGGTGTGATATAGGAATAAATTTGGTAATGATGTGTGATTAATAGGAGTTTGCTATGGGAAAAGTACTTGCGGTTTGTATCAGTGAGAAGAAGGGGACTCAGAAGAGAAATGTGGGGTCTGCGGTTTTTGTGGAGGACTGGGGGCTTGAGGGGGATGCTCATGCCGGAAAGTGGCATCGGCAGGTGAGTCTTCTTTCCGGTGAAAAGATCGATGCGTTTCGTGCAAAGGGCGCAGAGGTCGAGGATGGTGCTTTTGGTGAGAATCTGGTTGTGGAAGGGATTGATTTCGCAAAGCTTCCGGTTGGCACCAGATTTCGCTGTGGTGAGGTTGTGCTGGAGCTGACTCAGATCGGAAAGGAGTGCCACAATGGCTGTGCCATTTTTCAGAAGATGGGTGAATGTATCATGCCCCGGGAAGGTGTGTTTACAAGAGTGCTGAAAGGTGGAAAAGTTTCCGTCGGTGACGAGATGACTGTGGATAAAGCTATGATTTTTGATACTCATGCACATTACGATGATGAAGCTTTTGATGAGGACCGTTATGCCATGCTGGATAGTATGCAGGAGAATGGGATCGGGCATATTGTGGATGTGTGTGCTTCTGTGGGACATTTTGACCGGGTTTATGATCTGGTGGAGAAGTATCCTTTTATTTATGGCGCAGTGGGGGTTCATCCGGATGATGCGGATAAGGTGGATGCAGCAGTTCTGGATGAGATCCGCAGATATTGCGACCTGGAAAAAACGGTAGCCGTAGGCGAGATCGGCCTGGATTATTACTGGCATAAGGAGAAGGAAGAGCATCTTCTCCAGCAGAAGGTATTCCGCCAGCAGATGGACATCGCCCGTGAGAAAAAGCTTCCGTTTATGATCCACAGCCGTGATGCAGCAGAGGATACGCTGAATATTGTGAAAGAATATATGCAGGATGGGATGTATGGTGGAGTTATCCATTGCTTTTCTTATAGCAAAGAAATTGCAAGAGAGTATCTGAATATGGGACTTTATCTTGGAATCGGCGGAGTGGTTACTTTTAAGAATTCTCGGAAGCTGAAGGAAGTGGCAGAGTATGCACCGCTGAATCAGATCCTGCTTGAAACCGACTGCCCTTACATGGCACCTGTGCCGAACCGTGGAAAAAGAAACAGCTCCCTGTATCTGCCAGAGGTTGTGAAGACTATTGCAGAGATTAAGGGAATTAGCTGCGAGGAGGTTGTGGCTGTGACGGAGAGTAATGCGATGAAGGTGTTGGGGTTGGTTAAGTAAATCGCAGAGATATTATGGGACTATGAGTAAGTAGTGAATGCTTGATTGATTTTGGCATATGAAGTGAAGAAGGAGCCATTGCGTGACAGATGAATAAATCAGCTGTTCAGCAACGACTCCTTTTCGAATTAACAAGGAAATCACCCGGCAGGCGTGCCATTCTCCTGCATCTCTCAGAGCTTAAAAGAAAACTCTTGTCAGTACCGGCGGCGCGTGGTTGACACGAAAGTTTACCACCACGGGGAATTCCTTTTGTTATTGTATGATTATTATATCTACTTTAATCTTTTCTGTAAAGGATTTTTTTGTTACGAAGATATTTATTCCATGTTTTAATATCAATTTTTAAAAACGTTATAATAGAATTTTTGTACCCTTTGGGATCTTGAGAGGTTTGTAAACGAAGTATTAATTGAACCGTTAAGTCGTTTTCAGTTATTTGTTTTAAAATAAAAGCGGTATTAGGCTTATTTGCTTCTAAAATGAAATCGGGATCAGACAAAATGTCGGAAAAATAGGAAGAAAAATTTTCGTAATCGTTGGGATGCCTGTTTTTTATATGGTTAATTTGATTATCTGTTATGATAACTTCTTCTGTAGTAATATCTTCAGTTACACATTTGTATATGTTTTTATTTATTTTACCGATTATATGCATGGGAAATCCTCAGTTGTAGATATTAATGAGAGATGAACATATTGTACTATACATGGAATGGAAAGACAATATCTGATGATGAAATAAACTATTTGTAATGTGTATTGAGTAATAAAAAGGTATGAAAGGGAAATGTAAAGTTTTAACTTAAGAAACAAAAATTGATTTTATCCATATGCGAGATTATAATTAGGTTAAAATCTATTATACCAAAACTTTATGTAATGTAAATATATTTCAGCTAGATAAAATTTAAGGAAATAGTAATTATTAAAGAAATAAAAGACATATTGTCTATTAACTATAATGAAAATAGCAAAAGTATTGAATAATATGTTCGGTGGAATTTTTCCAAATGAATCTTAAGGAAATCACAAAAGGGGGTAATTATAGTTTTTCTGAGAAAATTATTCAGTATATGAAAATTATGTCGGAACTGATGGGAAAGAAACTGCTTGTCTTTGTAAATATACGTTCTGACCTGGAAAAAGATCAGATTCAGGAATTGATGAAAAATGCAGTGTATAACGAGATTGCGTTATTATTTATTGAAAATATACAACGAGACTTCTCGAAAGACAAAAAATATTATATAATTGATAAAGATGGTTGTGAAATTTGTTGATTTCCAAAGTTTGAATACTATACGATAAGTGCATATGAGGCACTTCATTTTTGAATTTGAGGTTTGAGAACGATGTAAAACGTATAGTATAAAAAGGTAAGATAAGGATGAAGAATAAAAAAAATATCCGGAAGCGTTTTGTAAGTATAGGGCTTGTTATTGTACTTGCTCTTGTTTGCAATATTACAGAATATACAATAGCATTTGCTGCACCGACAGCTAAGGTTTCCTATAAAATTGAGAAAAAGCAACAAATTAGACGTTGCAAAAAATTGACAGCGCAATATTTATATGAATTACCTCAGATAAAAGGAAACAGTCCTACAATAAGAAAAATAAATAAGTTATTAGTTGCGGATTATAAAGCATCTTTGCAATATAGAAATAGTTTATTCCAGTGTTATAAGGCTTTGAAAAAGTCATCCTATAAAAAGATTTACTATATCAGTAAATGTAGTGTTACATATAATCAAAATGGCTACATAAGCTTTAGATTTGCCTCTGAGTGGTATGCAGGGGGAGTTGGAGAAAGCAGAGAATATGGCTTAACATATCGTCTTAAAGACGGAAAGAAGTTGGCGGTTCAAGATGTTGCGTCTGGAAAGAAAAGTAATGTAAAGAAAAATATAGCAACAGCATATTCGAAAAAACTTTCCGGCCAGGGGTATTCTTATGTTATGAAAATGAAGTATTCAGACTTTCAGTTTTATATTAAACCCGGAAAAAAAGTCGTTATATGTTTTGGTCCATATGGAGCATTGGGAGCACATGGAAAAGTTGTGGTTGAAATAAAAGGCAAATTATAAGGATTGATCAGCTGCAAATTCTGCTTGAACGGTACGCCTATTCTGAAATCGGCGGTACATTCATTCTGATTTAGCGGTATGCGTTTTCTGTTCAGAGCTGACAGCACCAAACAAAAATATCCTGACAGTTACAGAGCTTTCTGGCTCTGCCCCCTACAAAGTCTATGAAAAAATCTTCCCCAGTACTTTCTCATCCCCCATCTCACAAACCCAGCTAAACCCAATCCCCACCAAATACATAAGCAGAAAACAGACCACTGCATAAACATAAGCGTTTGCTCCAACGACAGTATGCTGCAGCAGGGCCATAGGCAGTCTCTGCATAATATACAATCCGAACAGATGCTTTCCGGCGAATTCCAGGAGTGAATTTCCAAGCTGCATTTTCATGGTAAACATCACAACCACCAGTGCGAATACAACAGCGCCGATGGCATACATACAGATCTACTGGCGGGTTTTGTAAACCACGAGGAGCAGGGCCAGGAGTATAAGGGCTGCAAGGATGTAATTCTTTGTGGCCTTTAATTTTACATCAATTTTTTCCTTAAAGAATCCGTACCACATGCCGGCGGGGTAGCAGAGCATGGTGTTGTACCAGTAGTCGGTTTTGTGGAGGGACAGGATGTACATGCTTATCACGGTCAGAACTGTGATGAAAAGCAGAGAGGGTACAGGGTTGTTTTTTAAGATCCGGAATGCGAGCCAGGTGATGAGGTACAGGATCAACATGACAAAAATGTACCAGTTGCTGTTGCTGAGGCTTTCTCAGCCCAGCAGTGCCAGGAGAATTTTTTGCAGGGAAAAGGTTCTTCCCATGAAAGAATAGGCTGTCAGATAAAGCAGTACAGCCAGATCAAAATGCACCAGTGTCCGCAGCACTCGGTGAACTGGGATGCGGCGGACGTAGGGCGTGCCTTTTTTCATGATGGAGACGAAGACACCGTATCCGGAATAAAGCAGGAACAGGGTGACTACCAGTTGGCCGGAGTGGGGGCGCCAGAACTGGAAGATCCGGTCTGTGGGGCCGTTCATCTGGATGTACAGGCAGAAGTGAATCATGAATACCAGCAGCAGAAAAAATCCGCGGATGATGTTGGTCTGTTTCATCGAGATATATTCCGGATTGAATTCCACAGGCCTGGATGGAATGAGCAGCAGAAGGATTGCTGCCAGAATGAAAAAGTTCATAAAATAAATGCTTCTTGAGGTGTTTTCGGAGTGCTGCCCCGTTTGTATACGCAGGTTATACAGAAAAACTTTGAGGACTACAGCGATTTCAGCACTTTAACAAGTCGTGAATTATCCTCCGGCATCATAATACAGAATCGTACAAATTCCCCATCTAGGCACTGGAAGGAAGAACAGTCACGGATCATCATGCCTTGTCTGATGCAGGCTTCAAATACGTCATAGGAGGTCAGTCCGTTTTTCAGGATCCGGAGCAGGATAAAGTTTGCATAGGCGGGATAGATTTTGTAGGTGTCTGTATCCCGCAGTTCCCGGATTATCCGGTCGCGTTCGGAAAGGACCAGATTTCTGGTTTCTTTAATATAATCTTCATCCTGCAGCATGATCTCTCCTGCAAAGGCACCAAGGCTGTTAAGTGACCATGGTGTCTGTTTTTCGCGCATTTTTGCAAGAAATTCCATATTTCCGGTGATGCCGTAGCCCAGGCGCATTCCGGGAGCAGCGAAGAATTTGGATACGCCGCGGAGTACCATGAGATTGGTGAATTCCCGTGTCAGCGGAACTGCGGTGATGGCGTTGATATCCGGGGCAAATTCCACGTAGGTTTCGTCGATCATCACGAAGATATTTTTTTCTGCACAGAAACCGATAAGTCTGCGAAGCTCTTCCTGGGTGATGGCAGAGGAGGTCGGATTGTTGGGGTTGCAGAGGATGAGAAAATCATAGCCCTGCTCCAGCTTCCGGCAGAGATCTGGAATGTCCGGCTCGAAATCATTGCTTTCCTGAAGGTGGTAGTATTCCTGGGTACTTCCGGAGAAGGAGAGCTCTCTGGAGTATTCAGAATAGGTAGGCCCAAGGATCAGAGTGTGCTTCGGGGCACGCTCCTGGATCAGAAGGGAGATCAGCTCACTGGAGCCGTTTCCCGGAAGGATGAAATCAGCGGGAATATTGCAGTAGCTGGAAATCGTATTCCGAAGGGATGTGTATTCTCTGTCCGGGTAGGAGGAAAGGATATCCACGTGTTCTGCAATGGCTCTGCCGGCTTTTGGGGAAAGTCCCAGAGGATTGACATTTGCACCGAATTTGACGATGTTTTCTTTTTTCAGATTGTAGTAGCTGCAGATCTTTTCTATATCACTTCCGTGAAAAACGGGTTTGGTATCCATTTTTGTCACCTCACATTTTTATTTTTTTGTAAAAAATTTATATCCAGTATACATCAGAATCCGGGACAAAAAAAGACGGGATAAAAAGTTTCTGTATTTTTTTCGAATAGGATATTATTGAAAATTGATTTCTGGAAATGTATGGGAATATTTGATACAATGAGCAGGTAGCGAATGTAGATTGTGAATATCCATGCTGTTTGTTAATGCGGACCGCGAATATCCACATTTTTTCCGGGGCGGGTAAGTTTTCAGGGAGAAACAGCAGGAAAGGAAACAGAAAATATGAATACAGAAGAGAAAAAGATCGCAGTGATCGGAATTGGTGGTGTTGGTGGTTACATAGCCGGGCTGCTGGCGAAGGCGTATCCGCATGTGACGATGGTTGCACGTGGCGCCAGGGCAGAGAGCATCCGGAAAAAAGGCCTGGTGCTTCACAGTGATTATAAGGGTGAGATCGTGGCGAAGCCAGAGCGGGTAGTTCCAATTCAGGATATGGGACAGCAGGATTATATTTTTATCTGTGTAAAAAATTATTCTCTGGCTGAGGTGTGCGAAAGTATCCGGGACATGGTCACGGATGACACAGTGATCATTCCTGTGATGAATGGTGTGGACCCGGGAGAAAACATCCGCCGTCTGGTTGGTAAGGGAACGGTAGTGGATTCGCTGATCTATACGGTGGCTTTTGCCAATGAGGATTTTTCCATTTCCCAGCAGGATACGTTTACGTGGCTTTGTATTGGAATCAAAGATGCGGATGAACGGCAGCAGAAGAAAGTTGCAGAAGTGGCAGGGATCCTGAAAGGTGCGGATATTGACTATAAGGATCAGGGGGATATCGAGGTGGAGATCTGGAGAAAGTATATCCTCAACTGTGCCTTTAATGTGATGACTGCTTTTTATGATAATACCATCGGGGAGCTCCGCAGAGATCCGGTGAAAGCGCAGCAGTATGAGAAGCTTGTATGGGAAGCTGCCAGTGTAGGTCAGGCCAAGGGGGTTGCGCTGACGGATGAGCACATCAATGAGGTGATCTATAAATTCCGCCATGTACATGCAGATAATGCAACCAGCTCCCTGCAGAGAGATTTTCGCATCCGGAGAAAACAGACGGAGCTGGAAACCTTCAGCGGCTATATTGTGAAAGAAGCGAAGAGACTTGGTGTTTCCATTCCGCTTTCCGAAAAAATATATCAGGGACTTATGGAAATGGCAGAAAAATTCTGACCGAAAAGGTGAGTTTTTCTGGTGGAATCCTGTATGCTCTGGTACAATGGGGATATAAAAAATTCTGTATCGCAGGCTGAAAGGTTATCTGTGATACCGGAAGGGAGGAAAAGAGATGAAGAAAGTATTTTTGGCTGTTATTGCAGTGATCGTGGTCCTTGCTGGAGGACTTATGCTCAGTTACAACGGGCTTGCCGGAAGTAAAGAAGCTGTGGAAACTGCAGAGGCTGATGTGGATACCATGCTGCAGAGACGTGCAGATCTGATCCCGAATCTCGTCAGCACGGTAAAAAGTTACACGAAGCATGAGACGGAGGTTGTTGACAGGGTTCTGGAGGCGCGGGACCAGCTGATGAATGCAGATACCGTGGAAGAGAAATCTGAGGCAGATCAGCAGATGGACAGTGCACTTTCCGGTCTGAAGGTTGTGGTGGAAAATTATCCGGAACTGAAAAGCAATACTACTTATGTGGGCCTGATGGATGAACTGTCCGGAAGTGAAAACCGGATCTCTGTAGCGAGAAAAGATTATAATGAGGCTGTGAAAGCTTATAACACAAGGCTTGTGAAATTCCCCGGGAATGTATTTGGTTCCATGCTTGGCTTTGAGAAGGCGTCATATTTTGAGGCCGATGATTCAGCAGCAGATACGCTGGATGTAGGGGATATGCTGGCAGAGTGATAAGATCAGACCATTGTTCTGATGAAATGAAAGAATGGATAGAGGGAGAATATCCTATGAAAAAATGGATCGGACGGATGGCTGTGCTGCTGGCTTTTGTATTGACGCTGTCCGGAAGTACGCTGGCAGCTTTCGGGGAGATCCCGTCTGCCACAAAAGAATTCTATGTTAATGATTATGCAGGGGTTTTCAGCGATACCTGGAAGGAAGAGCTTTGCAAGGCTGGTGAGCAGCTGTATGAGGATACCACAGCGCAGCTGGTTGTCCTTACCGTGGATACCACCGATGGGGAAGACATCAGTGATTATGCAGTGGAAACCGGCCGCAAATGGGGAATTGGTTCAAAGAAGAAAAATAATGGTGTCCTGATTGTCCTTTCGGTTTCGGACCGTAAAGTCTGGGTATCTGTCGGCTACGGTCTTGAGGGAAAGCTGCCTGATTCAAAGACCGGACGACTTCTGGATGAATATGCAGTTCCTTCCTATAAAGACAATCAGTTTGAAAAAGGTACCGTGGAGCTTTATTATGCACTGCTAAATGAGATCCGTGAGGAATACGGCCTGGAGAAGATAACAGCTCCCAGATATGAGAAGGTGCAGCAGGATGTGGACGACGATGAGGATGAGGGAACTGTCTGGGAGATCGCGCTGGGGCTTGTGATGATCGTTTTGCTCATGGTGGGCGCATATCTGCTGTGCGTGATGCTGCCTGTATTTCTTATCGTAACTATGGTTCTGGTTCTGAAGGGCCTGATAATGAAATTGTCGGGAAAGGATACCGCAGACTACTGGAAAAAGAATTTCAGCCGTATGAGTGTACTGCACCGGCTCTTTAATTCCCTGTTTCCGCTGAGCTGGATCCTGGGAAGAGGGGGAAAAAGCAGCGGCGGAAGTTCCGGTAATGACGATGACAGAGATGATGATTATGACAGCTACGACAGCGGAAGCTCCGGAGACGGAGGAAGCTTCGGCGGTGGCGGTGCAGGCAGGGATTTCTAGTGGTGTCGGCAGGAATCGCCGGTTCTCTTGTACAGCACAGGCGGAGCTTTCTAATGCTCTTGACAAAATTTCTCAACTTTGCTACAATGACGAAAATCAATTCCGTGAGGGAGTAATTCGCGTGTAGACGTGGTTTGTCAACATACTGGTGCATGCACCTGGCAAATCTTAAAGAATGAGACTCATGTATATTTTATTTCTGTTACAGAGATAGAGTATACGTGGGTCTTTTTTTATGGCTTCGGAGCGGATGAATATGCAAAGGAGAAGAAAAATGCTGTTATTTATGAAAGTGCTTTTTACCCAGTTTATTGCGGAAATGGGTGACAAAACACAGCTGATGCTGGTGGCAATGACTTCCAGGTTCAAGCTGAAGGATATTTTGCTTGGAACCGGTGTTGCTGTCCTGGTGCTCAACGGACTGGCAGTGCTTGCAGGAGGTATTATCAGTACCGTGGTCCCTACCTGGCTGATCCGTCTGATCGCAGGTGCAGCGTTCCTGTTTTTTGCGGTGACAACGCTGAAGGGTGACGATGATGAGGAGGAGAATGTTAAGGATCGCAAGATCAAATTTGCACCGCTGTCTGTATTCTGTACATTTTTTGTTGCGGAGCTGGGGGATAAGACACAGCTTACCGCAATTACATTTGGTGCCAATGAGGGACTGAGTTCAGCGGTTGTGGTATGGCTTGCCTGTTCACTGGGACTTTTTGCAGCGGATGTGATCGGACTTCTGATCGGATATCTTCTGAAAAGCAAGGCACCGGAGGGAATCCTCAATACAGTTGCATTTGTTATTTTTTCCATCTTTGGAATCCTAACGCTGAGACAGGGCTTTGGCCTTCTGCTCGGGGCGGGCTCTTCTATGATCCTTCCGCTTACCGTAGCGGTTACGGTTGTGTTTGTGATCGTCTGTCTTGTGCTTTATAAGCAGGCGAAAAAGAATTAAATTATTATAAGGAGCTTTGCACAGAATAGGGCTCATACCTGAAAAAGCCTCCGCATACACTGTAAAAAAGCGTCTTCGGGGGCTTGGCAGTGAAGGATTATATTGAAGAACGTGCAGTTGAGATCGCAGGATATATTGTTGAAACAAAGGCTACGGTGCGGCAGGCAGCTAAGAAATTCGGGATCAGTAAGAGTACGGTACATAAGGATTGCGTAGAACGCCTGAAAGTGATCAATCCGGCTCTGGCCATAGAAGTTCGCAAGGTACTGGATGTAAACAAGCAGGAGCGACATATCCGGGGAGGTATCGCTACCCGGGAAAAATATCTCCATGCTCACATGCGGTGAACAGGCGGGCCGGGTTAAATGCTGATCATAAAATATCAGTGTTTATGGAGCCGGGTAAACTAAAATATGAATGTCTGTGTTATTATCCGGCTTGCTCTGGTTGACATACCTGATAAGATGTGCGAAGATTTATCATACGATAGAACAGCAAAATAAAGCACATAGGAAAGAGAGGATTTTATCATGCTGAAACAGTTATCCATCTATGCAGAAAATAAAAAGGGTGTTATGCAGAACATTACCGGTATCCTGAAGAACGAGGATATCAACATTCTGGGCTCTGTGACTAATGACAGCGCAGAGTACGGAATCGTACGAATGGTAGTTTCGGAGCCGGATAAGGCAATGGAGGCTCTGATCGCTGCAGGATATCTCTGCCACGTGATCGAGGTGATCGGAGTGGAGGTTGAGGATAAGACTGGAAATCTGAATGATCTGCTTCTTACACTGAAGGACAGTAATGTGAGCGTGGATTATCTGTACCTCTCCTTTAACCGTGATTCCGGCAAGCCGATCATGGTATTCCATACCGAGGATATCATGGAAGTGAGATCCTGCCTGAAATCCAGAGGCTATACCGTTTTATAAAAACAGGATTTTACCGTGTGGTAGAGGCTTTTATCCGTTTGATAAATATTAAAATATTCTATATTATAAACACGAAATATCAATTTTACAAATGTATATGGCCATGCTATCATATATCCATAATAGTTCTTAACCTGTAAACAGCCACCTCAGGATATGTGAATATCCGTATCATACAGGCTGGGAATTAAAAAACTCATCACATAAAGTTAATAATTACACCCATGAAGAGATCTGTGGATCAGCGTACACAGATTCCTTCAGAAAGAAGCTGTTACGTCGGCGGAGTTTTCTGTGTCTCCAAGGATGTGACAGCTTTTTTCTTTTGCTCTGAAAAAATTCGCAGTAATTTCACAAAAACATGATACAGTAGGAAAAAACGACGGAAAAGAAATAACAGTATTTCAGAAAATAACAGCCGATAGATAATTCAGCTGTCCAGAACAGAACGGCCTGGAATTGCTGCAGACAGACGAGGAAATGAAATGAGACCAATAAGAATACAGAAAGCGGAAAAAAACAAAAAACAGGGAAACAGAGGGTGGATCTATCTCCTGGCGTTTCTGTTTCCGGTGCTGATCTTTACGCTGGGCTTTGCATTGAAGGGTGTTTATCCTTTTGGAGAGAATTCGGCGCTGGTGGTAGATGGAGTCCATCAGTATACAGCCTTTTACAGGGAACTTTCAGAGCAGCTTGGAAAGGGAACGGGCTGGACCTGGTCCGCACATGCCATGGGATATAATTTTTACGGATTGTTTTGCTATTATCTCTGCAGTCCGTTCAGCTTCCTAATACTGCTGTTTATGAAATTCATGTATGTAAACGAGGCTATTACTGCGGTGATCCTGATCAAGGCAGGGCTTTGCAGCGTATCCATGGCATGGTATTCCGGGAAAAAATATCCGGGCAGAGGAAGTATGGCAGTTTCTCTTGGCTGTATGTACGCACTGTCTGATTTTCTTATAGGCTATTACAGCAATGTGATGTGGCTGGACTGTATCATGCTTCTTCCGGTGCTTGCATATCTTATTGAACAGCTGGTGCATACCGGAAAATGGCGAGGGTATTGTCTGGTGCTGGGGTACTGTATTTTAACCAGCTATTATATGGGATTTATGTTATGCACATTTGCTGCTTTTTATTATCTGGCAGAGCTGGCTGCGGCAGAATCCGGTCGGCGGCCGGAGAAAATCCGTTTTTCATTATTGAAATTTGCCGGGGCGTCTGTTGCCGGAGCCGGACTTGCAGGAATCACGCTGATCCCCGGAATTGCTGCGGTATCCAGAACAGCAGCGGCGGAAGAGGCAGGCACCGGACTTTCGGGAGTGTACGGAGATATCTGGAAACAGCTGGGCGCATTATTCGAGGATTCCCTGTCCTTTGTAAAATCCGGCGACCAGGGAGATGTGAACCTTTACTGTGGCTGTGCAGTGCTGCTTTTTGCCGGGATTTATTTTCTGAATAAAGAAATCCGCACAGCAGAAAAAATCGTAACAGGTATATTGATCGTTTTGTATTTTGCGGGGATCCATATCACAGCGCTGAATCTGCTTTTTCACGGATTGCATAAACCTGTGGGAATCCCCAATCGTTTTGTGTTCATCCTGATATTTCTGCTGTTGAAAATGTCCTGTGATGCATGGGGAAATGTGGAAAATGAAAGCACAGGAAGAATTTTTGCCGGACTGATCGCTGCAGAGGGCTTCTGTATCGTTGTGGGGATCAAAAGCGGAAATATCTGGGGACTTCTGCTTACAGCAGGGGTTCTTGCAGTATTCTTTCTGGTTATGTGGACGGAACGGTGTATCTGTGGAAAACTGTCCGGTCATGCCTTCTGCTGTGTGGAGATCCGAAAGCTGGGATGTCTGGTGCTGGCAGTGCTGATCCTTGCAGAGACAGGAATTCACGGAATCGTCAGTATTACAGATAATGGAACCGCAAACCGTGATATTTATGTGGAAAGTGAGCAGGAGGTTTGTGGATTACTGGAATCTGCCGGTGTGGATCAGGTGGATTACCGTGCCGCCATCGTAAATCCTCTTGTGAGGAATGAAGAGATGCTGTATCAGCTGAACGGGATATCTATGTATTCCTCTACTAATACAGAGGAAATGTGGGATTTTGTAAAAAACATGGGCTTTGAAAATCTGGAAAATCGTTTTCAGTATGCAGGATCCACGGAAGTGACGGATATGCTTCTGGGAATACGATATCTGTTTTGCAGGAATACAAGAAAGCTTCATATTGTTTATAAAAAAATCGGAGAAAGCCAGTCCTTTGATCTCTATGAGAATCCGAGAGCACTGAAAGCAGGATATATGGTCAGTGATTCTGTACTGGACTATGTAATGGAAGGAACAGATCCACTTGAAGTTCAGAACCGGCTGCTCAGCGGTATTGCGGGAAAAAGACTGTACAAAATGCAGACGGTGTCTTCAGAAGCAGTATGGGCCGGGACTGTGGATTTTGATATTTCGCTGAAAAAAGGGGAGCATGGGTATCTCTATATTCCGGGGACAGAGCCGGAAACTGTAACGATCAACGGCCAGGAGCAGAAATCCGATTACTGGAATAATAATTTCCTGGATCTTGGCACTTATGATACGGATACGGTTGTGCATGTAACTGCGGAAACCGGAATGCAGGAAGCGGTTCTGGGAACTTACCGGGAATCGGACCTGGATGAGATCTATGAAATGCTTTCTTCCCAGCAGATGGATCTGAAGAATGGAAAGGGTACCATAGCTGCAGCAAAGGATGGAATGCTCCTTCTCAGCATATTTTATGATCCTGATATGCAGATTTATGTAGATGGGAAAAAGGTCGATGGGAAAAGCATCCAGGGGCTTACCGGTGTAAAGCTTTCGGCCGGGCCACATACGGTTACTATGAAATATCGGACTCCGGGGCTGCAGGCGGGAGCAGTTCTTTCTATATTAATAGCAGGAATACTGGGAATACTCTGGTATATCAGCAGAAGAAAAATGGGTATTTCCGGCAGGTTGTGACATCTATGGAGAAAACCGTGTAAAACCCCTGTAAAATCAGCAAAAATTCTTTATAAAACACCTTGACAAGCCCTGTATTTACGGTCTATAATGAGCAAGCGTGCGAATGAAACGTTATATTTTTGCATGCCGTAATTTGTAAATAGCAACCGCAAGGCCCCATGGGAAAGCCCATGGAGAAATAAATCGGGAGGTGAAATGGAATGCCAACATTCAACCAGTTAGTAAGAAAGGGCCGTCAGACAGCTGTTAAAAAATCTACAGCACCGGCTCTGCAGAAAACATACAACTCTTTAAGAAAGAAAGCAGTTGATCAGGCTGCTCCACAGAAACGTGGTGTTTGTACTGCTGTTAAAACAGCTACTCCTAAAAAGCCTAACTCAGCTCTTAGAAAGATCGCCAGAGTTCGTCTTTCCAACGGTATCGAGGTAACAAGTTATATTCCAGGAGAGGGTCACAACCTTCAGGAGCATAGCGTTGTTCTTATCCGTGGAGGAAGAGTTAAGGACTTACCTGGTACAAGATACCACATCATCAGAGGTACTCTTGATACCGCAGGTGTCGCTAACAGAAAACAGGCTCGTTCCAAATACGGAGCTAAGAGACCTAAAGTTAAAAAATAATTTTTGTAGATCAGAAATCTACGCCGCTTCCTGATTGCAGATAATCAGGAGGATTACAAAGATATTATTCATCTAATGTATTACAGCGGAAGACTATAAGGATTTGTACGGTATTCCATATACCCTGTCGGTTGCGGGTTAAATATAGGACCTTACCAGTGCGAACATGCAATAGTTTTACTGCGTGAGTACCGATGATATAATCAATATGATTAAGGAGGGAAGTAACGTGCCACGTAAAGGACATACTCAGAAAAGAGACG
>ENA-ORUG01000132-ORUG01000132.1-human-gut-metagenome-genome-assembly--contig:-NODE-132-length-93041-cov-39.752586_pt1 | contig 93041 bp, 84 predicted proteins | sample MGYA00242079_ERZ509207 | MGnify/ENA primary metagenome ERZ509207 (study PRJEB26280, sample SAMEA2338780) | human gut metagenome | biome: human gut; feature: human-associated habitat; material: faeces...
ATTTGTACGCTGTTTGACAACATTTTAATTGATATACATAAGTTTAAATCACTTCAATAAATAGGCTTAATATTCGGCGACTTATAACATAAAAAGATTTAAAATACTCACATCGTTCACTTTACGAGAATGACACCATCAGTAAAGATGAACTTCTTCAGGACATCTACCTTGAGGAAGTAAAAAGCCAATCTAAAAAATAGGGATAAAGATTTAGAGATAAATCTTGCTTTTTTATATAAATATCAGTATATTGCATAAAAGTAAATTCTAATATGAAGGAAAGACTTCTTATAAAATGTGATACTACTATTTATGCAGACGAGATTACAAATCTGCTTATTGAAAATAACATTGTTTCTCGCCAGCATGATGAGGGGCAAGACCAAAATCCTGGTGCTTATGGTGCTATCACAGGTATTGCAATATATGTTTTCGAGAAAGATTATGAAAAGGCTGTTGAGATAATAAATCCTATTATTGACAGTAGAAATGAATCTCATGTCTGGTGCCCTAAATGTGGAAGTTACAATGTGTCAGCCATAGCCGTAAGCAACAAATACGGAACTGCTATAGCATTATGGTGCATCTTTCTTGTTCTTATTCCGGGGCTTTATCTTGTTTGGGCAAATGATTTGGGTATCAGATCAACTATCGCCGATTATATAGCATTGTCTATGTTTATTTCGTTTCTTGTAGTTGCATTCTTGGGGAAAATTTCTAATGCCAATTATATATGTAAAGATTGTAATAAAAGGTTCCACCATAAATGATTTTTTGTAGTGAGCTTGCTGAATTTGAAGTAACATACTATTCTTTTTTGCTACATTTACAAATCAAATAAAAAACGGAGGTATCATGAAAAAGACTTTATTTTTCAGTTTTTTATCTTTTATTTGTTGTATATCATCATATTCTTCGGAAGAAACTAGTTACCTAAATGGTAACAGCACTAATTTACAACAGACCTCTTTAAATGGAGAAGCAAAAGCGTTAGCCGCCTGGAACAAACTAAAAGAAACATTTGGATATTCTCATACAGTTTCAGACAGCATAGAATATCCTGATTATTACGGTGGCTCCTATATTGAAGATGGGAAACTAATAGTTTATATCGTTAAAGGATATAACGAAAAAACTCCCCAATTACTAAGTTCTGACTCTATTTTTGTTGTCAAAGAATGTGATTATTCCTATAATGAATTACTAAAAGCAGCAAACGAGGTTTCCGAATTTATGGTATCAGAAAAGAATGCAGAAAACCCCATAAGAGAAAAGTTATCTCTATGTTCTTTAAGTGAAACATTTAACTGGGTAGAAGTATATGTAAGCGACTTGTCGCCATCTTTTATTTCTGAATTCAAAAAACAAGTATCTAATTCGCCTGCAATAAAATTTATTATTGCACCTAAATATGATGATTCTGAAAATATAGTTCCAACCCCTATTATTATCGATAATAATCTATAACCTTTAGGAATTACTTATATCAATTCCGGAGATTTCATTTACATATCGAAATATCGACCTCTCAATTATCAAGCAAAGCCAATGCTGGATACAAAACTATTAATGACAACAGACTGGTCAACTAAAAAGGGTCAAAGCAAGTTTGAATTCAAAATTATTGCTGGTATCTAACTACTTCTCCATATTCATTTAACAGGGAATCGAACTGCATGAGTTTATCCGCTGCGCTGTTCAGCAAAAATTAAAAAGACTTCATCAGCGAACTGTTCACCGACTTATCGACCTCTCGTCTGACCTTCTTCGTTTTGTAACCGAAGTCGAAGGTATAAGCTAATTTGATGTGGCAGTACTGACCGTTTGTCCTGAAATCTTCGTCCGAATAATATGTATAGAGTTCATGCTGGAACGTTTTTCGAAACTTCCGGTCGGTAAACGGAGACACGACATTGACTTCCGCAAAGAAATTTCCCTTTCCGTATGTACACTCCAAACCGTAGTTGACGGGAATTTCTTCTACTCCCAGCGAAGTGGTGTTGACAACTTTGTTCCTGAAATTGACATAGGGAGAAAGGCTGAAATCGCCCACATAGATATTGGCATTAAGGTTTCCGGTCAGATTTCTGTTGCCGAAATTACACACGGAATGAACAGACGTATAATTGTATCTTATATCACCCGACAGACTGAACATCCGGTTAAAGGAGTGCGAAGCCGAAAGTATGGCAGCATAGTAATGAATGTTTCCACGGTTAACAAACGACCTGACGAGATAAGCATCCTGAACATAATAGTCGTGAACCACCGGATTATGGTCCAATTTGTACTGGAGAATGGCCGAAAGTCCGGTTTTCTTTATCTTACCGGAATAATACAGGAACGAATTGAATGAACGTCCGCTCTTCAAGTTCGGATTGCCAGTCTGTATCAGATAAGGATTGAGCCCGATGCGTGCCTGATTGATGAGGTCCATGCCGTAATTATAATTGTTATAGGAGGAGGACCATAACAGCATACCTCCCTTCAACTTATATTGAAGGTTCAAATTGACACGTGGCGACAACTTGCTGAATTTTTCGCAGCCGTGAAGCCGGTACTGAAGCCAGTCCACTCCCACCCTTGACCGTAATGACAATTTCGGGCTAAAAGTATAATTGTAGGAAATGAAAGCCAGCGACTCATTTTTCCATAGTGACTGCCTCAGCGGATGGCTACCTTCGTATTGCGCATTCCACACGTTATGGAAATCGAACAGTTCGGCCGAAAAAGAGTGCTTTCCTTTGGACAGGTTATAGATGGCCGACAACCGAAGTCCTCCGGCATTTTCCGATTCATAGGAACCCGTCTCATAATTCCGCTCAGAGTAAGTACGGTTGTACAAGTTACGAGAATAAGTGCCATGCAATCCAAAAGTAAAATCCTGTGTCTTTGATATAGAGATAGTACCCGTAAGATCTAATTTAGGAAACAGGCTCTTCTGGTCAGTGTACAGCGCAAAATTAGAGGCATTACCCATCGACTCTACCGTGCCGGCCACATTTTCACGGGGAGTGTTTTTATTTATAAGCGACAGTTTTCCAACGATATACCGGCCTGTCTTCTGGTGCTGGAGACGGAATTGTACATACTCACTGTGCCGGAAATGATTTTCATCGGATGTACTTAAACGACCGACGGACTGCCCTGGTAATGCATAAGTTTCAGACATGCTGTTCCGATTATCCCTGACATTAAAGTAATCACCTCCAGCAAACAAGGAATAAGTCGTATTGTTACGGTTGACGGTTGTAGCAATATTGTAGTCGCCATGCGTATATCCAATTGTCTGCCGACCATCCATCTGCAGGTAACCACCCGTCTTATATTGCTTCAGTATAAAGTTGACAGCTATCTTGTCTTTGGCATATTTCCCGGTTGGATTGTCATGATACTCAATTTTTTCTATATCCTTCGGACGGAGCATCTGGATGTCTTTGGAATCGGCCTGCTGCCCATTGATATAGAACGACACAGGCATCCCCATTGCCTCAGCACTATTAGACTGTGTATCGATAATCATACCCGGAATCATCAAGCGTTTCAACACTCCATACCCGCTGTTAGCCGATTTCTTCTGCTGAGAGTTAGGATAAATTACCAAGTGATTATCCACCCGCGACACATTCGATGCCACGATAGTCACCTCATCCAATGCGATAGTCCGGCTGACGGAATCATTTGGCAATGTCTGCGCAATCATGCGGAAGGGGCATGAAAGGAGAAAACAGCCCATTACTATTCTGGACATGTATTTCATTTTATCCATATAAGGCCTGTACTTATTCATTTTATTCTCATGATATTTGCAAATATATAACATTATTTCATTTATTTCCATACCTTTGTGTCTATACAAACAAAAAAATATGATTGGAAGCATCCTTGGCGACATCGCAGGCAGCGTCTACGAGTTCCACAACATCAAGACAAAAGAGTTTCCTTTCCTCACTCCGCAGAAGGGATATACCGACGACAGTATTCTGACCCTCGCTACGGCCGACTGGCTGCTGCATGGCGGAGACTGTGCCACCTATTATTTCCGCTATGCCACCCGTTACCCGTGTCCATTAGGAGGCTTCGGAGGACGTTTCCGTGAATGGCTCCGACAGGGACAGCAAACGGGACAGCTCCGTCCTTACGGCAGCTGCGGAAACGGTTCGGCCATGCGCGTAGGTCCCGTGGGATGGGCATTCCGCACGGAGGAAGAGACGCTGGAGGCTGCACGCATATCGGCTGCCTGCACGCACAATCATCCCGAAGGAATCAAGGGTGCCCAGGCTACGGCACTCTGCATCTTTCTGGGCCGGAACGGGAAGAGCAAGGAGGACATAAAAAATACCGTCGAAGCAAAGTTCGGCTACGACTTGAACTTCACCTGCGACGGCATTCGTGATACCTATCAATGGAACGCCACCTGCCAGGGTACCGTGCCCCAGGCCATCCGCGCCTTTCTGGACGGGACGGACTTTGAGGACTGCGTACGTTCGGCTATCTCACTGGGTGGCGACAGTGACACACTGGCCTGCATCACGGGCAGCATTGCAGAAGCATTCTACGGCGTTCCCCCTGCCCTACATGCTCAGGCCATGCACTACCTGCCGACGCATTTCCAGCAGATAGTGGCGGAATTTGAAGAAAAATATGTGCCGGAAATTCGCTAAAATTCATCCCGTAAAAAACGCAAGTGCATTTCACACAAAACGCCCTTACGTTTTACCCAAAACACAAGTGCGTTTCAAGTAAAACGTAAAGGCGTTTGAATCCAAACGTCAAAGCGTTTTTAAGGTGACAGAAAACCTGTCTGAGGATTTCTTATGACAGCATTCCGCCCGGTACGCGACCAATTTCTACTTTCTCGAATTTATATCCCAGACGTTTGAGTTCAATGGCTACCCCGATGCGGAACATCGTACGGCAGGCACGGGCAAATACATGGAAGGCCAGCGGGCTTTGCGGCTCTATCTGTTCGTGGCGAATCAGCCCCACGGTAGTCTGTCCGCAGCGGCGGATGATATCCTCCAGCTGACAGGCTTCTTCTCCGTCGAGCGACAAGCCGAGTAAATCGCGCACGATGTGTTCATCCATGTCGTCAAATCCCTGCTCTCCGTAGTACGACTGATAAGTAGCCTGTGCACTGGCCTCCCAGTCTTCGTCCCAGCAGAAGGCTACTCCCAGACCCAGATAAGCAGCCCAGGCCACCGACACCACGGGATAATCACGAATCTGTTCCACGGCATCGGCCACATACTCCGGTGCCAGGTCATGCCAGCGGTTGTCCAGGTCCTCCGTAGCCAGCAGAGTGCCGTCCAGCACATGATAGTCAGTACACAAACGCAGCAATTCCTGCTGCAATCTCTCTTCAAAACGGTTCAAATATTCTGTATCCATGGGGTTTCTTTATTTTTCCGCCAAAGATACGAGTTATATACCAGTTTTTAAATCGTGTGAATTGCTTTTAAAATGATTTGACATTTTAAGGACTTATGCCTAAATTTGACATAGGCAGATGCTTTACTTTGCCGCATCACCAAAACTTTTCATTTTATTATTTATGGCAGCAAACAAATTCGGACGATATATATGGCTGGCAGATTTAATCCGATGCCACCCGTACATCACCTTCAACGAAATCAGTGAACGATGGGAAACCTGCGGACTGGGCGACGGGAAACCGCTTCCGTGGAAAACCTTCATGAATCACAAGAAGGCCGTGCAGACCATCTTCGACATTCTCATCTCCTGCGATGCCAGTCGAGGATACGGCTATTACATAGAGGATGCGGAATCGCTGGAAGGCGACTCCTTCCGTTCGTGGCTCATCGACTCGTATGCCACCCTGAACCAGCTTCAGGCAGACCGTCAGCTGGAGAAACGCATCTCATTCGAAAAGATTCCTTCGGGCAATAAATATTTGCAGACTTTCCTTCAGGCCATGCGTCAGAATTGTGTGGTCGAAATTACTCACCAGGGCTTTGGCAGGTCTCACGCCAGCACGTTTCAGGTAGAGCCTTATCACCTGAAGGTGTATAACCGCCGCTGGTACCTGATTGGATACTCGGTCTATTCCGAGGAGATAAGAACATACGCGCTCGACAGGATTCAGCACGTGAGCCTTACGGACGTGAAATTCCAGCTTCCCAAGGATTTCAGCATAGACCGGTATTTCGAGGGATGCGTGGGCATCATCTCCGACCCGGAATATGACATCGAGCGGGTAATTATCAAGGCATACGGATGGGCACGGAACTACCTCTCTACCCTTCCCCTGCACGAATCACAACGCGAGATTGCCTCAGACGACGAATCCATCACGTTTGAGTTCAGGGTTCGCCCGAACTATGAATTCTTCCAGTTGTTGCTACAGCAAACTGACCAGATTGAGATTCTCGAACCGCAGTGGGCAAAGGATGCCATGTGCCAGATGGCGGAGAATATATTGTCGTATTACAAGAAATCCGAAAATTCATAATAAATCCGGTATAAATTTCATAGCAATAGACTTTGAGACGGCTGCCGCCAAGCATGCTTCAATATGTGAAGCAGATATCTGTGTGTGTGCGGAACTGCATTTGAGGGAGTTAGAGGATATTTATATGGTTTGAATTATAATTACAATAAAAAATATTAGTTATGTCAGATTTAGTTAGAAGTGTAAGTGAAATTTTTAATGACTCACAATTGAAACAAGTGTATTATAATATACCTGATTATCAGAGAGGCTATGAATGGGGAGAAAATAACGTCAGATTGTTATTGGAAGATCTGAAGAAATTTCTTGATAAGATTTACATCTCCGATACCGATAAATTTCTTGATGATAAATTGTTCTATTGTCTGCAACATATCACAATCATAAGTAAAGACAATGGAGAATATTATAATGTTGTTGACGGGCAACAGCGTTTAACTACCATTGCTATTATTCTTGCATATTTTGGCAAGGCAGATTTACTAAAAGGGAAACTTAAATATTCCAGTAGAGAAGATACCGGAGAATTTCTGAATAATGAGATTTTTACCAGAAAGTATTGGGAGCAAAATGACAAGGAGGAAGTAAATCATAAGGATGAGTTTTATATAAGAGCGGCTGCCAATATGGTTCAGACCTGGGATAAAGAACAAACGTGGAATTCCAATCAAAGAAAACGGTATATTGAGATTTTACTGAATAGAACCAAATTAATAGTCAATGTAGTTTCTGGTAATGAAGAAATGATTTTTGCCAATATTAATGGCGCTAAAGCTGAGTTAGATGGAGCAGACCTATTGAGAGCAGTACAGATAACCCATTCATCTAAAGAGAAGTATGAAATAACACATTCAGATAATAGTAATGAAGTAAACGAATATAGGGTTAAGATGGGAATGTTGTTGGATGAAATTAATAATTGGTGTGGACAGAAAGATGTAAGGACATTTCTTGGCAGATTTTTAAAGGATGACTCGTTTGATAAATCCGGTTTCAACGAAAAGTTATACCCTATAAATTATCTTTACAGAATGATGTATGAAATGCATCCTGATAATAATATGCCTTTTGAATTCCGCTTTTTTGAATATGGATTAGACATTAAAGGTAATGGCGGTGGTGATGATAACTGGGAAATGTACATCGAACTGAAGCGTATTTATGGATTTGTGCGCGATTGGTATGAGAATGATGAAATATATCACTACTTGTCTTATCTGTTTTCCAACTTTAAATCTAAAGTTAATTTTGTTGCAATATATAAAACGTGGGAAAATAGTAAAGGTAAATTATCATTTATAACCGAACTAAAGAAAGATATATCTAAGTATATATTGGAAGGCTACAGTAGTGACGGTGAAAATAACGAAGAACCAGCAAAAGAAAAATTGAAAAATGATCTAGCGAATTTAAGTTGTAGCTGGTATCATGACAAAGAGTCACTCGTAAAGATACTTATACTTTTGGATGTGATTTACTCCTGCAAATCCAAGTATCGTTTACCTATAAATTATTTTGTATCAAGGGATGAAGACATAGAACATATAGGATGCCAGACTCCAAACGAGGAAGACTTAAACAATAAAGCAAAATGGTTGGAGTATATTAAGAAACTGAATGATTATAAATTTGATATAGACAAAGGTAAACTTGATGAGTGGGAAAAGTTGCTTAAAGAAAAAGAGGTTATAGATAATGTTACATCAAACATAATAGACGAACTCAATTCGTATGGACTTAATTCAATAGGCAACTTAGTCTTACTGCATTCAAGTCAGAACAGAAGCTATCGTAATGCCTCATTTAATACAAAGAAAAGTATAATAATCGAAGATTACTATAATGACAAATATTCTATCAGACCCTATACTTTGAAGGCGTTTTCATCTAATCATACAAGTATGTGGACTCTTGAGGATATTAAGAAAAGCACTGAAACTTTAGCAAATGATATTATTGATTTTTTAATTTGACAGATTATGGACAAGAAAAATATAGAAGAACTTTTGGGTAATTACATGGTTGTACCTGAAATACAAAGAGAATATGTTTGGGGCAGTAATAAAAACATAGTAAACCAGTTTATTGATTCTATAAAAGATAATAAAGATATTAATGTCGGATTCTTATACTCCTATTCTAATGGAAACCAAGAATATATAATAGACGGCCAACAGCGACTGACAACACTTGTGTTGTGTCTTTATTATGCATCCCTTATGCAGGGAGAGTATGATAAATTCAAATCTTTACTGAAAGTAAACAGTCCAAACATGTCCTTTACCTATCGTGTTCGTTCTAATACGGAGGAATTTATGCAATGTTTGTTCAATAGCGGGTTGTATAAAGAAAAAGAAATAAAGGACAGTAAATGGTATCATACATGTTATGATTCTGACCTATCTATATCTTCTATGATTGCCCTCTTAAACTATTTGGCTGATATCAAGTTTGATGTAAAATATGATGATATTCTCAACATAGAATTCTGGTATTATCCTATAGATGAAACTTCTTTGGGAGAAGATTTGTATATTACCATGAATAGCAGAGGAAAGACACTTGATAATGCCGAAAAACTGAAACCATTGCTTTTTGAAAAAAGCAGGAAAGAATTAAAAAATTGGGGTAAAATATGGGATGACTGGGAGGATTTCTTTTTTACATTGTTAAATGGTGATGACATCACTAAAATCAACGTAGCGATGAATAATCTAATACGGATTGTTTGGGAATTGAAAACTTGCGGCGAACATAATGAGTTGAAACCGTTTGAAGCAATAAAAGATTTGAATTTATCTGACATTGCACTGTTTTTTAATGCGCTCAAATTAATCGTAAATTCTGAGTTTAAAAACAAAGTCGATTTACTGTTTGGCAATAAAAAAAGTGATGAGAGTGATGGTAATTTTTTAATCTTGAAATCTTTGCTGTTGGTATGCATTAAGTACGGAGAAGATGAAAAGATGAGAAATGTAGAGATGAAGCGAGTTTATCAGTTGATTTATAATAAGATGTATCGCAGAGGCTCTCAAAAGCATATTCCTTTACTTACATTACTTAAAACTTATCATGAGCGTATTGATGGTAATTTCTATAATATAGCGCTTGATGCATGTAGTGGTGACGGAAAGGATGACTATTTTGATACATCTGATTTGTTGATGATTCAGACAATGTCGGATTCTGTAAAAGACAATCTTTCAGAGCTTTCTGAAGTTGAGAAAGAATTCTGGAAAACTCAGAGTACGGATGTTGTTAAATGTCATTATATATGGAAAGGTGATTTGTCTACTTTAATAAACTGGAGTTCGGAAAATAATAATTTTAATATTGAAACTTTCTGTAGATACTCGTCTTTTTTCGACAGTCTGTTTACTGATTTTTCAGGACATGAGATTAATTCGTTAAGGCGTGCCTGGATAGTGGGAATGAAAGAATATTCTCCTGTTAAAGTTGGCTCATATTATACTTTCTGCTGGGAATGGGAAGACTGGACAAAGTCAATTACACAGCATAGTACCGATTTTAAATTGTTTATGGACAATTTGATTAAATATAAAGAAGATGAAAAGACTTTGGATGATGCATTGGAGAAGTATATTAAAGAAACATTGAAAGATTATATTAAACAGAGCGCAGAAGAAGATTATATTGAATTTGCAAAAGATTCATATTTAATTGATTTCACAAAAAATTCTAAAACGTGTGATATATATCATTGGGGAACTGAGGATTGGTGGATTTGTACAGACGGTTCTCGAAGTCGTCATACCGGATTTATTTCACAGTATAATGCATATATCCTAAAAAAGTTTGGAGCAAATTATAAGAATAATAGTTTAAGTAATTCTAAAAAGATAGGAATAGGCGACTGGTGTGTATGGTATTGGGCTACGTCAAATAATAACTGTATAGCCGTTGAGAATTCTACTTATCGTATCGTTATTGATATAAAGTATGATAATAAGCAGAAGAAATGTAGCTTTATTCTAAAATCTCGTGACTCTCAACAAAATATTGAAGATAAGTACGTAGAAGGATTTATTAAAAAAGAAAATGAGTATCATCTTGAGTTGGATATGCAGGATGGATTTAATGCTGATTTGATTAAAGATAAAGTGCTGGAATGTATTAATCGTTTCGAGCAGTAAAATAAAAATGAAGAATAAAATAATTACATTTTTTCTTGCTATCCCTCAATTTGGTATATTCGCATATATACTTTTGGCATATCAAAGATTAATAACACAGAATGTCTAACCTTAAAAAATGAATTTATGTCAAGAGTATTCAGAGTAACTCCGAAGAGAGTAAAGAGAACAAACGGAACAGTTCTGACACCTGAAATGGAAGTCACTGTAACTACCCAAAGTCACACTTCTGACCCATTTTATAATGGAGCAAAAGAAGTGAAAGAAGCATATATGCGTATGTACGGATTTGATTATCAGAAAGCTTGTTGTAGTAAGAACGATTTTGATTTCAAGAAATTAGATTAGTACTTACATTGACTTTACGGAAGGCTGTCTCAAATAAACTTTGAGATGGCCTTTTTTTGTGTTTGCAAAAAAATTGGGCAGGCCTAGACTTCGCTCAGTCAAAACTTGCCCATCTCCCGGATACAGGGATACAGTAACCATCGAAACCGTCATCAAACCAGTATTCAACTTTAAAGCAGCTGAATAAAGCGTAATCTCCTCCCCTCCTAAAAACACCTCAGGCTGTAACTCCCCGCTCCTCGCGGGAAAGTTACAGCCTGAGTCCTATATCATCAAGCCGTTAAGGCTTACAAACTTTCTTCAATCACAGCCTGCGCCGCAGCCAGTCTTGCGATAGGCACGCGGAACGGTGAGCAGCTCACGTAATCCAGACCTACCTTGTGGCAGAACTTCACGGACATCGGTTCACCACCGTGTTCACCGCAGATACCGCATTTCAGCTCCGGACGTACGGAACGGCCTTTAGCTACTGCCATCTTAATAAGCTGGCCCACACCATTCTGGTCGAGTACCTGGAACGGGTCTACCTTCAGGATCTTCTTTTCCAGGTAAACCGGCAAGAAGGAAGCGATGTCGTCGCGAGAGTAACCGAAGGTCATCTGAGTCAGGTCGTTTGTACCGAATGAGAAGTATTCGGCATGTGAAGCGATGCGGTCGGCAGTCAGGGCAGCACGCGGCACCTCAATCATGGTTCCCACCTTGAACGAGATTTCCACGCCTTCTTCCTTGAACAGTTTGGCAGCAGTTTCACGAATCACCTTTTCCTGTGCTTCGAATTCATACAGGATACCAATCAGCGGCACCATGATTTCAGGATGCGGGTCGTAACCTTCCTTCTTCAGTTCGCAGGCAGCACCCAGGATAGCACGAGTCTGCATTTCAGTGATTTCCGGATACGTATTTCCCAGACGGCAACCACGGTGACCCAGCATCGGGTTGTGTTCGCACAGACTTTCCACGCGCTGGCGGATATAATCTACGGTTACACCCATGGCCTGTGCCATTTCTTCCTGACCTTTCAAATCGTGCGGAACGAATTCATGCAACGGCGGGTCGAGCAGACGTACGTTGACAGGCAGTCCGTCCATGGTCTTGAAGATTTCCTTGAAGTCGGCTTTCTGGTAAGGCAACAGTTTGTCGAGGGCTTTCTTGCGGCCTTCTACGTCCTTGGCCAGAATCATTTCGCGCATAGCCACAATCTTTTCGTCGTCGAAGAACATGTGTTCCGTACGGCACAGACCGATACCTACGGCACCGAATCCACGGGCATCCTGTGCGTTGCGCGGCGTGTCGGCATTGGTGCGGACTTTCAGGCGGGCATATTTGTCGCAGAGTTCCATTAGTTCGGCAAAGTTACCCGACAGTTTGGCCGGCTGAGTCGGAATTTCTCCGGCATATACATATCCGTTGGTTCCGTTGATGGAGATGTAGTCACCTTCTTTCAGTACGACTCCGTCAATTTCCACCGTACGGGTCTTGTAGTCTACGTTGATGGCTCCGGCACCTGATACACAGCACTTACCCATTCCGCGGGCTACTACGGCTGCGTGTGAAGTCATACCTCCACGGGCGGTCAGGATACCTTCGGCAGCCTGCATACCGGCCAGGTCTTCCGGAGAAGTTTCAATACGTACCAGTACCACGCGATGGCCGTTGGTATGCCATTCAGCAGCATCTTCGGCGAAGAAGACGATACGTCCGCAGGCAGCACCCGGAGAAGCCGGCAAACCACGTGTCAGCACGCGGGCACGTCCCAGTTCTTCCTTGTCGAATACCGGATGCAGCAGCTCATCCAGCTTATTGGGTTCGCAGCGCATCAAAGCGGTCTTTTCGTCAATCATGCCCTGATGCAGCATTTCCATGGCGATGCGCACCATAGCGGCACCTGTACGCTTACCGTTACGGGTCTGGAGGAACCAGAGTTTGCCTTCCTGCACGGTAAATTCCATGTCCTGCATATCGTGGTAGTGATTTTCCAGTTTAGTCTGGAGTTCATCGAGTTCCTTGTAGATTTCCGGCATGGCTTCTTCCATAGAAGGATATTTGGCCACACGTTCTGCTTCCGAGATACCCTGCAGTTCGGCCCAGCGCTGAGAACCGATCTTGGTAATCTGCTGCGGAGTACGGATACCGGCTACTACGTCTTCACCCTGCGCATTGATCAGGTATTCACCGTTGAACAGGTCTTCACCGGTAGCGGCATCGCGTGAGAAGCATACACCCGTAGCCGAAGTCTCACCCATGTTACCGAATACCATGGCCTGTACGTTCACGGCTGTTCCCCACTCTGCCGGAATACCTTCCATCTTACGGTAAAGGATGGCGCGTTCGTTCATCCATGAATCGAATACGGCACAGATGGCGCCCCACAACTGTTCGTAAGCGCATGACGGGAATTCCTGTCCGGTCTGTTTCTTCACAGCTTCCTTGAAGCGGACTACCAGGGTCTTCAGGTCGTCCACGTCGAGTTCGTTGTCCAGACGTACGCCCTTGGCCTTCTTCACTTCTTCAATGATGGCTTCAAACGGGTCAATGTCTTCCTTGTTCACGGGTTTCATGCCCAGCACCACGTCACCGTACATCTGTACGAAGCGGCGGTAAGAGTCCCACGCAAAGCGAGGGTTGTTAGTCTTGCGAGCCAGTCCTTCTACTACTTCATCGTTCAGACCCAGGTTCAGAATGGTGTCCATCATCCCCGGCATGGACGCTCTGGCACCCGAACGTACGGAAACGAGCAACGGATTTTCCACATCGCCGAACTTCGACTTCATCAGGGCTTCTACTCCCTTGATGGATTTTTCCACGTCGTCTTTCAGCAGCGCAACCACTGCTTCTTTTCCTTTTTCAAAATATTCGTTACAGACTTCGGTTGTTATGGTGAATCCGGGAGGTACAGGCACCCCGATCAGGTTCATCTCGGCCAGGTTTGCGCCCTTGCCACCAAGAAGATTTCTCATGTCAGCTTTTCCTTCAGCTTGTCCGTTTCCAAAAGTATAGACTCTTTTCTTTTCCATGTTTTCTTATATTTGATAAGGTTCAATAATGTTTTTCGTTGGTCAACCGCTGGCAAATCTATATATATTTTATTGAATCCCAAATTTTGTGAAGATATTTTTCGACATATTTTGCAACATAGAGTTTGCAAAATGAACTTCTTCGAAAAACATGGAAGAATGTCAGGAAAAATGTATAAATTTGCTCCCAAATTGGTTTTATTGAAAAGAACGTGGCAAGAAAGAAAAAAGAACTGCCTTTACTGGAGAAGGTAACGATAACAGACGTAGCCGCAGAAGGAAAAGCCGTGGCTAAAGTGAACGAGTTGGTAATATTTGTCCCGTATGTAGTGCCGGGCGACGTAGTCGATTTACAGGTGAAGCGCAAGAAGAACCATTACGCCGAAGCGGTGGCGGTAAAGTTCCATGAGAAATCACCCCTGCGCACGGAGCCGTTCTGCAGTCACTTCGGAGTGTGCGGAGGATGCAAATGGCAATGTCTTTCTTACGAGGAACAGCTCAAGTACAAGCAGAAACAAGTGTTCGACAACCTCACCCGCATCGGGAAGGTGGAACTGCCGGAATTCCGTCCTATCTTAGGCTCGGAAAAGACCCGCTTTTACCGTAACAAGCTGGAGTTTACATTCTCCAATAAGCGCTGGCTTACGGAAGAGGAGGTGAAGCAGGATGTGAAATACGACCAGATGAATGCCGTGGGATTCCATATTCCGGGGGCGTTCGACAAGGTGCTGGCCATCGACAAGTGCTGGTTGCAGGACGACATTTCCAACCAAATTCGCAATGCCGTACGTGACTATGCCTACGCGCACAACTTCCCGTTCTTCGACTTGCGCACGCAGGAAGGACTTCTTCGTAACATCATGATCCGTACCTCGTCTACGGGCGAACTGATGGTGGTGCTGCAGTGCAAGGTGACCGACGACGAAGGCCGCCGCAAGATGGAAGAGATTCTGCAGTTCATGGCCGACAGCTTCCCGCAGATTACTTCGCTGATGTATGTCATCAACAACAAGTGCAACGATACCATCGGCGACCTCGACGTGGAGGTGTTCAAGGGCAACGACCACATCTTCGAGGAGATGGAGGGACTGCGCTTCAAGGTGGGACCGAAATCGTTCTACCAGACGAACTCTGAACAGGCCTATAATTTATATAAGGTGGCACGCGAGTTTGCCGGACTTACGGGCAACGAGCTGGTGTACGACCTCTACACGGGTACGGGTACCATCGCCAACTTCGTGGCACGCAAGGCACGCAAGGTGGTGGGCATCGAATATGTGCCCGAAGCCATCGAGGATGCCAAGGTGAACTCGGCCCTGAACGGTATCGACAACACGCTGTTCTATGCGGGCGACATGAAGGACATCCTTACCAACGACTTCATTGCGGAGCACGGACGTCCGGATGTCATCATCACCGACCCTCCCCGCGCTGGTATGCACAATGACGTAATCGACGTGATTCTGGCTGCCGAGCCGAAACGCATCGTCTACGTGAGCTGCAACCCGGCCACACAGGCACGCGACCTCCAGCTGCTCGACGGCAAGTACAAGGTGACTGCCGTACAGCCTGTCGACATGTTCCCTCACACGCATCACGTGGAAAATGTCGTGCAACTGGAAAGACGCTAAACACTCTCCCCTATCTTCTAACTTTTAACTGACGCAACAAAGTGGCAAGAAATAACTCTGGCAACAACGGCCGACGCCCTATCCCGCGTGCCGCAGCCAAATATACAATCTATCCGGTCAATGAACCGGCGGAACTGATGGAGTTCCTTATGAAGAAGATGGACGGCATCAGCCGCACGCGCGTAAAAGCCTTGCTGGCCAACCGCGTGGTGCTGGTGGACAACAACATCCAGACGCAGTACAACTTCCCTCTGAAACCGGGCATGAAGGTGCAGGTGAGCCGTGAAAAGAACAAGCACGAGTTCCGCCACCCCATGCTGAAGATTCTCTACGAGGATGCCTATCTCATCGTGGTGGAGAAGAAGGAAGGACTGCTGTCCGTGGCTACCGACCATCAGAAGGAACGTACCGCACAGCACATTCTGAATGAGTACGTGAAGCGCACGCACCGCAACAACCGCATCTTCGTGGTGCACCGTCTGGACCGCGAAACCTCGGGCATCATGATGTATGCCAAGGATGAGAAGACGCAGCACACGCTCCGCGACAACTGGCACGACATCGTGTACGACCGCCGCTACGTGTCCATCGTCATGGGTGACATGGAAAAAGACCAGGGCACCGTACGCTCCTGGCTCACCGACCGCAAGCTGTACGTCAGCTCCTCGCCGGTAGACGACGGAGGCAAGCTCTCCATCACGCACTACCGCACCATCAAGCGGGCCAACGGCTATTCGCTCATGGAGCTGCAACTGGAAACGGGACGCAAGAACCAGATTCGCGTGCACATGCAGTCGCTCGGCCATCCGGTGGTGGGCGATGCACGTTACGGCTGCGAAACCGACCCGCTCGGACGTCTGGCACTCCACGCCTTCAAGCTGTGCTTCTACCACCCGCTTACGGGCGAACGGATGGAATTTGAGACTCCCTATCCTGCCCCGTTCAAGAACCTGATGCTGAGAAAATAAAAACAATATATGATAAAAAACCTGATTTTTGATTTCGGAGGGGTCATCGCCCCTATCAGCCGCGAACAGGCGGTGGAAGCGTTCCGCCAGTTAGGGGTGGCCGATGCCGACCAGCGCCTGGACAAATATCACCAGACGGGGATTTTCCAGGAACTGGAAGAAGGAAAAATTACGCCCGATGAGTTCCAGGTGAAGCTGGGACAGTTGTGCGGCGGACGCACACCCAGCTGGGAGGAGACACGCCAGGCATGGCTGGGTTACTTCACCGGACTGGACGAACGTCTGCTCGACTGCCTGAAGGAGCTGCGCAAGCGCTACAAGCTCTTCGTGCTGAGCAACACCAATCCTTACGTGATGGACTGGGCCTGCAGTCCGGCATTCTCGTCAAAGGGGAAACCGCTCAGCGACTATTTTGACAAGCTGTACCTCTCCTACCAGATTGGAGTGACCAAGCCCGACCGGCAGATTTTTGACTTCCTGATAGCCGATGCCGACATTCTTCCGTCAGAATCGCTCTTCATTGACGACGGGGCAGGCAACGTACAGGCAGCCCGCCAGCTGGGTTTCCAGACCTACTGCCCGCACAACGGCGAAGACTGGCGCGATGCGCTGACGGTACTTCTCCAGAAATCCTGAAAAAACGTCCTTGCGTTTTATATAAAACGTAAAAGAGTTTTCCATACAACGTCCTTGTGTTTCAATCCAAACGCAAGGACGTTTTGCATTAAATGCACCGGCATTCCGTCCAGTCGCAAAGGCGATACACCACCTTCCCTCCCGCAGATCGATGCATTTCCCTACCCCCGATAGGGAAATTCCCCCGCAAGAATAGGAAAAATCATTCGTTTGTATGATTTTTTCAGGATACCTTTGTCACATAGAGGAAAACAAACACACAAAGACTTATGAGAACAAGGGTAAGAAAATTCATGTATATGGCGATGCTGGTCGCACTGACACTCGCCTTCCCGTCGTGTAACGTGGAAATGGAATTAGGGAACAACACCCTGGAATACCGTGAACGCACAGCGTATCTCTGCAGCTACGACTGGCAGGACGACTGGTACGACGACTACGGCTTGCACCACTTCCAGGTGCTGCGCTTCTATGCCAACGGAACGGGTGAAGACTTTATCCGCATTCAGGATGCCCGCGGACGTTGGGAGGAATATACCTACACCTTTACGTGGGACTGGTACGACGCTTTCTACACCAGCATCCGGTTGAACTACGGCGGAGGCGACTACTCCTACATGGACAATATCCGCCTGGGAGAAGGACGAATGGAATGCCTGCTCGACGGTGCGGCTGTATGCTTTTACAGTTATTAAAAAATTAGCAAATAAAAAAAGACAGATAAAGCGAACAAAACACGAAATCAGTTTGTTATAGAAATAAATCACCAAAGAATTTCATGTTTTCTTTTTTAAGATAATTAATTTTTTAGTTTATTCGTTCAAAAAAAACGTATCCTGCCGTGAGACAGCGATACGTTTTTTTATGCAATGAACACAAGAGTTCCGCCCGCGGGGTCAGCTCATGCTGCCGCCCACGATGTCCAGCAACTCGTTGGTAATCGCCTGCTGGCGGCTCTTGTTGTAAATCAAGGTCAGTTCCTGAATCAGGTCGTTTGCATTGTCCGTGGCAATCTGCATAGCCATGGTGCGCGCGGCATGTTCCGAAGCCGTAGAGTCAAGCAGCACGGTGTACATCTTCATGCGGAGTGCCTTGGGCAGCAATTCCTCCATCACCCGTTCCGGCGACGGCTCGATGAGGTAATCGGCCTGCATGGTTTCCTGCTCCTCTCCCTTCTCGTCCGCATGACCGGCACTCAGGTCGAGGTCGAGCGGCAGATAAGTCTCCCGCGTCAGCACCTGCGTAGAGGTCGACTTGAAGTGGTTATAGAGCAGCTCCACCTGCTGAATCTCACCGCTGGCAAACCGTGTCATCAGCTCGGCAGCTAAATCAGCCGCCTCCTGATAGTTCGGTTTTCCGCTCATGTGCTGATAATCGCCGGCCGCCGTCAGTCCCTCCATCTTCTTCACCGCATCGGCCACCTTACGGCCCACCGGATAAATCAGGATGTTCTCACGGCCCACCTTCGGCTCATACTCTGCCACCACCTCGTTCAGGTGACGGATGACATTGGCATTGAATCCGCCGCACAGACTGCTGTTGGAGGCAAACACCACCACGGCCACTTTCTTCACTTCACGTTTCACTGCAAAAGGCGATTCCACGCTCAGCTCCGCGCCCAGGAAATTACTGAGCATGCGGTGCAACCGGCGTTCGTAGGGAAGCATATTTTCAATGGCCTCCTGCGCCTTGTGCAGCTTGGAAGACGCCACCATCTTCATTGCCGAAGTAATCTTCAGCGTGCCGTGGATTGAGTTGATTCTTCCTTTAACTTCTTTCAGTGATGCCATGGGATTTATGCTTTAAATTGTCCGGCTGCGTCTGCGGCCACTTTTTCAATGAGCGACGTAATTTCGTCGGTAATCTTTCCGGAAGCCAGCACGTCGAGCACATCCTTCTGATGGTTGGCACGCAGGTAAGTCAGAAACGCATCCTGAAAAGCACGTACCCTCGAAATAGGAATGTCGCGCATCAGTCCGTGCGTACCACAGTACAGAATGGCCACCTGTTCGCCTACCGGCATCGGTGAGTACTGCGGCTGAATCAGCAGCTGGTTGTTCTTACGTCCACGGTCGATGGCCATGGCAGTCACAGAATCCATGTCGCTGCTGAACTTCGAGAAAGCCTCCAGTTCACGATACTGTGCCTGGTCAATCTTCAGCGTACCAGCCACTTTCTTCATACTCTTTATCTGGGCGCTACCACCTACACGCGATACGGAGATACCCACGTTGATAGCCGGACGGAAGCCCTGGTTGAACAAGTCGGTTTCCAGGAAAATCTGACCGTCGGTAATGGAAATCACGTTGGTCGGGATGTAGGCAGACACGTCGCCGGCCTGTGTTTCGATAATCGGCAGGGCGGTCAGTGAACCTCCGGCCTTTACCTTACCCTTCAGGCTGGGCGGCAGGTCGTTCATCTGTTCGGCCACTTCCTGCTGGCTGATAATCTTCGCCGCACGTTCCAGCAGACGAGAGTGCAAGTAGAAGATATCACCCGGATAAGCCTCACGTCCTGACGGACGACGCAGAATCAGTGATACCTCACGGTAGGCCACGGCCTGTTTTGACAGGTCATCGTACACCACCAGTGCATGACGGCCGGTGTCACGGAAGTACTCGCCGATGGCAGCTCCGGCAAACGGAGCAAAATACTGCATGGCAGCCGGGTCGGAAGCCGTAGCAGCCACCACGATGGTATAGTCCATCGCACCCTTCTCACGCAGTGCATTCACGATGCTGGCCACAGTAGAACCTTTCTGACCGATGGCCACATAGATACAGTACACCGGATTTCCAGCCTCGTAGTTGGCACGCTGGTTGATGATAGTATCGATGGCGATGGCCGTCTTACCTGTCTGACGGTCGCCGATAATCAACTCACGCTGCCCGCGGCCGATAGGAATCATGGCATCGATAGCCTTCAGTCCCGTCTGCAGCGGTTCCGTTACCGGCTGACGGAAGATAACCCCCGGTGCCTTACGCTCCAGCGGCATCTCACACAGCTCTCCGCCAATTTCGCCGCGTCCGTCCAAGGGCACACCCAGAGGGTCGATTACACGTCCCAGCATCGATTCTCCCACGTTGATGGAAGCAATGTGCTTGGTACGCTTCACAATCATCCCCTCCTTAATCTGGTCGGTCGGCCCCAGGAGCACCGCTCCCACATTGTCCTCCTCCAGATTCATCACCGTTCCCATGATACCGTTTTCAAACTGCAGCAACTCGTTGGCCTCCGCATTACGCAAACCGTAAATACGGGCCACACCGTCGCTCACCTGAAGCACGGTACCCACTTCGTCGAATTTCAGCGAGTTGTCAATCCCCTTCAACTGTTGGAGCAACACCTCTGAAACTTCGCTGGGTTTTATTGTATTTTCTGGCATAATTCTTTTTAATTAATAATTAATAATGAACAATTCATAACGAGTAACGAAGTTCATTCCTCATTCTTCATTTTTCATTCTTCATTATTCATTGTTTACACTATTCTCCTGTTTTTCGCGATAAACTGCTGTTTCACGCGCTTCAACTGGTTCACCACACTGGAATCCAGACGGAAGCCGCCCAGTTCGATGATGTATCCTCCAATCAGGCTTTTATCCACCTTCTCTTCCAGAATTACCTCACCGTGCGTCTTCTCGGAAGCCAGTTCCTGCAAGTGTGCCACGAGTTTGGGCGAACTGACGGCAGTGGTAAGCTTTCCAAGAAGGATGTGCTTGTCTTCCTGATACAGGTCGATGTACGACCACGTCATGAACTGCAAGAACTTCTCTCTTTTGTCTTCCAGCACCAGGCTGAGAAAACGCATCATTACCGGGCTTATGTCCTTTCCACCTGAAGCCTCGCAAAGCAGCTCCAGCTTCTTGCTTCTCTCCAGCACCGGATTTTCCACGGCACGCCGCAGGCCGGGCACTTCGGCAAAGTGTGCGGCCAGTGTCTTCACTTCCCTGTACACCTTGTCTTCCAGCCCTTCACCCTTCGCGTATGCCAGCAGTGCCTTCGCGAAACGTCTTGAAACGACTCCTGTATTCATGACACGTTATTTTTTAGAAGTTTCAATCATTTCATCCAGCAGACGGTCAATCAGCGCAGTCTGCTCCTTTTCATCGGCCAGCCTGTTGCGCATGATTTTCTCTGCAATGCCCACTGACAACACGGCTACCTGGCGGCGGATGTCACGGATGGCGCTTTCCTTTTCCGTTTCAATCTGCTTCTTCATCTCCTCCATCAGGCGGTTGCCTTCGGCAAAGGCCTTCTCCTGAGCATCCTTGATGATGCGGTCGCGCGTAGCAGCAGCCTCACTCAGAATGCGGTGCTGTTCTTCGCGTGCCTGTGCCAGGATCTTCTCACCCTCCACCTTCACGTTGGCCAACTGTTCGTTGGCCTCGCGCGCCGCCTTGAGCGAATTGTCAATGTATGCTTTCCGGTCCTCCACCGTCTTCAGAATCACCGGAAAGCCGTATTTCGCCAAGATGAAGAACACGACTCCGAAGGTGACGACCATCCAGAACAGCAGCCCCGGATCCGGAGTTAATAATCCCATAACTTACTGTTTTATTTTTTACAAGAACAAAGTCAACAAACAAACCACGATGGCAATCAGTGCCACACCTTCTACCAGTGCGGCAGCGATAATCATGTTCATACGCAAGTCGCCCGAAGCTTCCGGCTGGCGTGCGATAGCTTCCATGGCCGAGCTACCAATCTTACCGATACCCATACCTGCACCTAAAACTGCAATACCCGCACCGATAGCGGCGCCCAACTTACTAATACCTACACCTGCAGCTGCCTGCAATAAAACTGACAATAACATAATTTTCTTGTTTTAAAAGGTTATACTTTAATTTTCTTTGAATCAATTATTTTTCGGCATGTTCCTTCACCTGCGACAGACCGATAAACACGGCCGACAGCATCGTGAAGACATATGCCTGGATGAATGCCACCAGAACCTCCAGCGCATTCATGAAAATATCGAACGCCACCGATACCACCGTCATCGAGCCGTTGATTACCGGACCCGACTTCACCGTGATGAAGATAATGGCAATCAGACTGAGCACGGCCGCATGTCCTGCCATGATGTTGGCAAACAAACGGATCATCAGTGCAAACGGTTTGGTAAAAATACCGAAGAACTCTATCAAAGGCATCATCGGTATCGGCACCTTCAACCACGTAGGCACATCGGGCCAGAAGATTTCTTTCCAATACGCCTTCGTACCATACACGTTGGTCATGATGAACGTGCACAAAGCCAGCACCAGCGTAATGGCAATGTTACCCGTCACGTTGGCTCCTCCAGGGAAAATTGGAATCAGCCCCATCAGGTTGTTCACCAGAATGAAGAAGAACGCCGTGAGCAGATAAGGCGCGTAGCGGCGGTAATTCTCGCCGATACAGCCCTTGATCACATCTTCGTAGATAGAAAGCACCGCAGCCTCAATCATACCGACGCCCCCCTTGGGTGCCCCGTCTTCCAGCGGATGTTTCTTGTACCAGCGCACGCAGCTCATCATGATGACCAGCAGCACCGCACTGTTGATAAACAAGCCCAGCACATTCTTCGTGATGGAGATGTCCAGCGGACGCACCTCCTCGCCGGCCGCATTGCGTTCCACGATTTTACCGTCGTAGACACCGCCCTTGGCCACGTACAGTCCCTCGTAAGGACCTTCCTCCAGCCGGGCAGACGAGAACACATGCCAGCCCGTACTGCTTTTCACGATCACCGGCAGCGGAATGCTTACCTCCGTATCGCCAAACTTCACGATATGCCACTGGTAAGCATCGCCAATGTGTCCGAACACCAGTTCGTTCACGTCGATGTCGCCCTCAGCAGCCTGTGCCTTCGTCAGCGCAGCCGGAACCGCCATCAGCAGTAACAGCGTGATGATTATGTACCGTATTTTTTTCATCATTAGCTTTTTTTCTTAGTTTGAGTTTCGCTTCAAAAAGAAGGAAAAAACGGGTTTCGAATATCAGAAACGCAAAATAGAAGAAGATGAAGGTCAGCATGAACGCCACTACTTCATGTCCTATCACAAATCCGTAGAAAATCAGCAGCATGGCACTGACAACAAACTTCAGCACCTTGCACACCAGATACGTCATCGCAATCCGTTCCAGCCCCACGCGATAGTTGAACGCGAACATTTCTATGTAAAACAGGCCGAAAAGATAGAAGAATATCGGAATGGCCGGAAACCACAGGAAATACCTGTCGGGAATGAACAGATGATATACCACGGCGACGAGCGTCGTCAGCACGATTCCAATCACGGTCAGTTCTTTTATAAATTTCTTCTTAACGGTCAACAAAAACATAGTATCGTGCGGTTTTTCATCCGGAAAGCCGCCAAAAACATATTCGGTTCATCGCCTGCTTCGCTCCTCTCAGAGTTCCACACAGACTGAAATCTGATTCTCCTTGACTTCCACGAATCCCCCCTTGATTTGCAGGGATTGCGTTTCCTGTCCGGCCACGTATTTCACTTCCCCGGCCGAGAGCGTGGAAATAATCGGGGCATGGTCGGCCATGACCTGAAATTTTCCTGCGCTTCCCGGAAAGGTAGCCTGGCTCACTTTACCTTCGTAAACCAGCTTTTCGGGTGAAACGATAACCAGATGAAGTTCTTTCATATTAAGCTATCAGCTTTTAACTTTTAACTTTTAACTTTTACTTATTAACTCTTAGCCGCTTCCATCAGCTTCTTACCCTTCTCGATGGCGTCCTCAATGGTACCCACGTTCAGGAAAGCCTGTTCAGGCAGATAGTCTACCTCGCCGTCCAGAATCATCTTGAATCCCTTGATGGTGTCTTCTATGGAAACCATCACGCCCGGCACGCCCGTAAACTGCTCGGCCACGGCAAACGGCTGCGAAAGGAATCGCTGCACGCGGCGGGCACGGTTCACCGTCAGACGGTCTTCATCCGAAAGTTCATCCATACCTAAGATAGAGATAATATCCTGAAGCTCCTTGTTGCGCTGCAGAATCTGTTTCACGCGCTGAGCGGTTTCGTAGTGCTCCTTGCCCACAATCAGCGGGTCGAGGATACGCGACGTAGAGTCCAGCGGGTCTACAGCCGGATAGATACCCAGCTCGGTAATCTTACGGCTCAACACCGTAGTGGCATCCAGGTGGGTAAAGGTAGTAGCCGGAGCAGGGTCGGTCAAGTCATCGGCCGGCACGTACACCGCCTGCACGGAAGTAATGGAGCCGTTCTTTGTAGAAGTGATACGTTCCTGCATCTGTCCCATTTCCGTAGCCAGTGTCGGCTGGTAACCTACTGCCGAAGGCATACGTCCCAACAAGGCTGAAACCTCAGAACCTGCCTGCGTAAAACGGAAGATGTTGTCGATAAAGAACAGGATATCGCGCGGACCGTTGTCGCCCGTCTGGCGGTCACGGAACGATTCGGCCAGTGTCAGACCCGACAAGGCTACTGACTGACGGGCACCGGGAGGCTCGTTCATCTGTCCGAACACCATGGCTACCTGCGATTTTTCCACTTCGTTGTAATCCACCTTCGAAAGGTCCCAGTTTCCTTCCTCCATGCTCTTGAGGAATTCGTCACCGTAGCGGATTACGCCTGATTCAATCATTTCTCTCAGCAGGTCGTTACCTTCACGGGTACGCTCACCCACTCCTGCAAACACGGAGAAACCATTGTGTTTCTTGGCAATGTTATTGATTAACTCTTTGATGAGCACGGTTTTTCCAACACCCGCCCCACCAAACAGACCGATTTTACCACCCTTCAGGTAAGGTTCCAGCAGGTCGATGACCTTGATACCGGTAAACAATACTTCCTGGGTAGTGGCCAGGTCTTCGAATTTCGGAGGTTCACGGTGAATAGGAAATCCGTCCGTCTTGTCCAGTTCTTTCATACCGTCAATGGTATCACCTACCACATTCATCACACGGCCCTTGATCTGGTTTCCGATAGGCATCGAAATCGGATGCCCCGTAGGAACGACTTCCATTCCGCGCTTCAACCCGTCCGTACTGTCCATGGCCACGCAGCGTACCGTGTCTTCACCGATATGCTGCTGCACTTCAATCACCAGCGTACGCCCGTCGTTACGGGCAATCGTCATGGCATCGTGGATTTTCGGCAAGGCGTGTTCCACGTCTTGTCCTTCTTCAAACTTGAAGTACACATCGACCACCGGACCGATTACCTGCGAAATGTGTCCAACGATTTTTGACATAAGCAATTATTTTAATTTAAAAAGAATGAATCATCCATGGTTCTTACCTCTTAAACAAACGTCCCGGGTATTTGTTTAAAGTTTGACCATTTCTGTAACGCAAATTTACTGAATAAACTCTCATATATGTAACTCCATGTAACATTTTTTAGACTGATTCCCCTAATAATAGACATAAATCAAGAGATATCGGACAAATGGTTTTACACTTGTTTACACAGAGACGAAATATCTAAACAAATATTTACAGGAAATTGCACGTGTGTGCGGTCACACATACTATTTTAGACAAAGAACATGACGTGCTATATGGGTGTATCTTTTTTATTTTAGACAGAAGAACATAAAGACAGATTTTGTAGATGCAATCTTTCTTTTGTACTTATATGCTTATGTCCGAAAAATAATAACTGCTATAGGATGTTGCCTTTTTGCTTTAGACAGAAGAACATAAGAACAGATTTTCTGTGTAAATATAAACTTATGTACTTTATGTTCTTATGTCCAAAAACATTCAAGAAATATCTTTCTATGCTTACGTCATAAAAAATTATGAGCGTTTATACTCTCTGTACTTCCTTTTTATTTCTATACGGTCACCACCAAAATTAATGAGTAATCCATGGTCTTTATGAGTTGCCGTCAAATAATTAACCAGCTGAGTTTCGTGTATGGAAAGAAGATGTTGCACCGCTTTTAGTTCGATAATTATCTCTCCCTCTACAATAATATCTGCTCTAAACTCCCCTACAATCTCATCTTTATAATATACATTTATAGGGGTTTCAGAATCCGCATGAATACCTTTTTCCCTTAACTCTATCAACAATGCCTTTTGATACACCGACTCTAAAAAACCGGCTGCCAGATGTGTTCTTACATTGTATGCGCATTGAATAATTACCTTAATAAGGTCTTCTGTTTTCATATCCATAATATTACACAGTTAAAAATTCTTTTGTCTTTATGTTCTTATGTCTAAAAACATTCGTCTTTATGTCTTACAAAAAAAGCCACATTACTGTGGCTCTTCTTTATATTAATATGTCTCGTTACACGCGCTTGAAGGTATAGTTGCCTTCCTCGGTATACATCTCCGACTCAAAGGTACAATCGTACGAAGCTTGAATCTCCTCCTCCGTATACGACAGAATTACTACCCGTATGTTGCGGCCACGATTGTCCGACAGCGTCAGCACCCCCTTGCTCAGTGTCCAGTTGAACGACTCGCCACGAAACAAAGCCGTACCGCCACTTTTCACCGAGAGCGTCTGTCCCATGTGCTCAGGATCATTACGACCAGACTCACCTTCCGAATTTGTCCAGTCATTTGCCGTCACCTTCCATGTACCGATAATGTCATCTCTCGACACATCCACACCCGTCGGATCATCCGTGCTACAGCTTGCCATTCCGGCCACCATCAGGATAAAGCTCAAAAAGAGCCATACGTTCTTTAGTTTCTTCATTTTCATTTGGTTTTACAGATAATATATAATGCTTATACTATTTCTTTCTCCAGATAGATTCCACTTTCCGCCTTACAGCCAGCACATTCAGCACCGATACCAGCAGGAAAAGTCCCCCGGCCGTCAGCAGCGCCGGCAGCAGACTGCCTTCCTGCAAGTCGGGCACCATCCGCCGCAGCATGTCCAGATACGCATCACGCGCCATCCACACCAGCAGCACACCCATGGCCGCCACCGCTGCGTTCAGCCCTACCGTAAGTACCTGATACGGACGCGCCACCGCCGCCGGACTGAAACCAATCATCAGCAGGTTCTCCAGCTTCTTCGTGTTCTTCTGCAACAGCAGGTAGATGCTCAGCATCAGCAGGTAGAACGACAGCACACTGATAATCAGTCCCACCGTGAGCACGATGCCTACCACCATCTTCAGGAACCACGTCGTCTTTCCCGCATCCAGCTTGTCGCCTTCCGTCTCATAGCCTTTCTGCTTGAAATACTTCGCGATGCGGTCGTCCGCCGGATTGTCCACCTCCACAATCAGTCGTGAGGGAGCCGTCTGCCCGCCATCACCCAATGTGGCGTTGGCCCATTCCATGAACGCCTGCGGCACCAGAATCGTGTTCAGCCGGTTGGAGAAACCCACGATACGTCCCTTCATGCGCTCCGTCCGTCCCCGTCCGCTCAGCCGCACGTCCAGCGTCATCATCCCCATCACGCCCTCCGAGAGCTGCGGCAGGTTGCGACTCTGTGCAAAGCCGAAGTTATAAAGGTTCAGGTAGTTGCGCGGGATGATGATAGGGATTTCCGTCTGTCCCTCGCGATACGTCCAGCCCTCCAGCCGCACGTCTACAAACTCGTCGGGCACCGACTCAAAGAACATCGCCGTAGAGAGCTGCATGCCCGCCATGCCCATGCCGGCCGACACCTGAAACTGTGCCGGAGTGAACGCTCCCGTCCGCTTGGCAAACGGCTGCGACTCCATGTCGGCTATGTCGGCACGCGAGAACGTACCTCCCTTGCCCACCAGGCTGCCCAGCGTGCTCACCTGCTTGCTCACAATCACGTAGTCCTTCTTCATGAAACTGTCGCCCTGCGTAAACACCGGCAACACGTCCTTGTAAAACTGTATGCCCAACAGCACAATCACCATACCGCACAGGTTGGCAAGGAAGAATCCCGCCAACTGCGCCACACTGATGTGCTGCCTCAATAATTTCCAGATCATATCCGTCTTCGTTTTAATCCCTTACAAACTCAGCACCCTGTCATACTCCAGCGGCAGGTGCTTGCCGATGGACGTCACAATCACTCCCGCACCCTGACGAGCCGCTTCCTCCTTCAGGATACGCGCCATAATCTGCCCGTTGCCGTCGTCCAGGTGGCTCACCGGCTCATCCAGGAAGAAAAAGTCGGCCGGCTGACACAGCATCCGCACGAAAGCCACGCGCTGCTGCTGCCCGTACGACATCCTGGCCGCCTTCACATCCCACTTGTCGGCGATGCCCAGCTGCTCAAACCAGTCCTTCACCTGCTGCTTGCGGCAGAAGCCCGTCAGCCCGTTCTTCAGCTGCACGTTCTCCCATGCCGTCAGTTCCCCGAACAGGCGGAGTTCCTGAAACAGCATGCCCAGCGAGCGCTTGCGGATGTCGGTCCACTGCTTCACCGTGAGTTTCCGCACGTTCTCCCCGTCGAAGGTGATAATCCCCTGGTAGTCCGTACGGTACCCGTAAATAAAACTGCAAAGCGACGACTTGCCCGTGCCCGACGCCGCTTCAATCAGATACATCTTCCCTTTCTGAAAAGCCACCTGCCGGTGCCATACGTCCGACACGATTCCGTCGCGTCCAGCGAATACCTCCGGCAGGGTCTGCTGTAATTCTATTGTGTCCATTTTATTCAATGAAGAATTAATAATGAAGAATGAAGAATGCTCTTCGTTATTCATTATTAATTCTTAATTCTTCATTCTTCATTATTCACTATTAATTATTAACTGTCGATTCCACTTCCTCTTCGGTCAATCCGGTAGCCTGGGCTATCTGAGCAGTACTCAAACCCAGCGATTTCAGGTTACGTGCAATGGCAACTTTCTCTTTAGCTTGTCCTTCCGCGAGCCCTTTCTTCCATCCGGCTTCACGTGCATCCTCTTCCACGATGCGGCTCACACGGTAACGGTCCAGCGCCTTGTCGTAAGCAATACGGTCTTCCAATGAAAGATTGGCCACGGCAGCCAGTTCTTCCAGACGGCTGAACACCTGCTCCTTCAGCGCGTCCGGCATTCGGTTCCAATGTTGCATATTCTTCAGTGTATAAATCAGTTTGTCATAAAGCGTTTCACAATCCTTGAGTTCCTTGGTGAAGTAAGGGAACTGCAAAAAAATCTGCCGGAAATGAGGGTTCACCACCTTTCCGCTCTCACGGTCGGCAATCACGGTATCCGTGCGGAACTTCTCTTCCAGCCCCGGCTCGCGGAAGTTCATCAGGAAAATGCCATACACGGTCGAAAGCTTGTATCTGGAGCCATAATTTTCCTGCATCGGCTCACTCAGCAGAAAATCCTCCTCCGTCTCCGGCTTCCCGGTCTGCAACTCACGTTCCTTCCGCCTCTTCTCACGCAGATTCTCCACTTGCCGCCCGATGGCACGACACATGTAGAACAGCGTACGGTCCAGGAAACTACTATGAAAACGGTTCTGCATCTCCACGATGATGTATTCTCCCGTGTCGGTCAGGCAGTACAGGTCATAGATAATCCCCGCATCCGCCATACTGTCCGAATGATTTTCCTTGTCCAGAAAAATCAGGTTCTCTATGCGATGCTCCCCCGCCAACAGCTCATTCAGCAGTGTGATGAGCAATTCCTTGCTGGCAGGCTGCCCGAAAATAATCTTAAACCCGATATCAGTAAACGGATTTACAAAGTGGCCGCAAGTCAAATCCATGTTGTCCATTTTATTCAATGAAGAATTAATAATGAATGGCATTCTTCATTATTCATTATTCATTATTCACTATCTTCACCAGCTGCTTCAGCACATTCTCCTTGTGGTCCTTCAGTTGCAGCACCAGGCGAGCCTTGGTCGGTTCATCCGATTCGATGCTCAGGTAGTCCAGCATACCTACGTAAGGAATCTGCGGAAGTACGGCAGCCAGTGCCTGGAAGTTCACGTTCAGGTAGAAATGCTTGTCCTTCACGTCCTTGGCCCAGTCACAGTCTTTCAGCGACAGCCCCTTCACCTCACGGCCAATCAGGTCCTCCTGATTCGTCAGGTAAAAGCGGTCATCCTTCACGCCCAGCCAGAAAGACACCGGTCCGCGGCCCATGCCCAGCATGGCACCGTTGGCAGCCACAAACTGATAGGCATTCTCACCCTTGTCCACCAGACGCATCTGACCGTTGGTCATGGCCAGCATCGGTTTCAAGTCCTCAAACGTACGCATGAAGTCACCGTTTTTCACGTCGGCATACAGGATGAAGCCCGGCTTCAACGACATCTCCGGCATGGCCACTGCCACGTCACCCTTCACCGCCTTGAAGATAGCCTCAAAGTCGAGCGGCATCATTGAGTTGTCCAGCTCCTGACGCACCGTCGGGTTCTCACGCAACAGCTCATACGCCTTTTCACCATTCACGTTGGCAGCCATCCAGCACACCGTATTGGCAGGGAACACCTTCAGATACGTGCCGTCCAGTTCGCCGCTCACCTCCGCCTGCTTCTTCAGCAAGTCCTTGAACTTGCCCTCCAGCAGCGTCTCCACTTCCATCACAGCCTTTCCAGCCTGGAAATCGAGTGTAGAAAATATCTTTAAATCATTCAGGTTCAAGTCAGCCGGCAGCCCCATCGTCATCGGGCCCAGGTAACTCTTCGGCATGGCGTTCAGCGAAGTCACCATGGCCACGTCCTCGTCGGCATCCTCTAATTTCTTGAATTCCGGAGTGCCCGAATAGCCCTCCCCTCCTTTCTGGCGCAGCCACATGGAAGCCTGATGCTGCAAGTCCTTCGGGTCGCCGCCGTCGCCCGCCAGCATCAGAAACGCATCGTCCGTCCAGGCCATCAGTCCGCCGCCACCTACGGTCCAGCGGCAACCGTCACCGTCGGCAGGTGCTTCACACGCGTTCTGCTCCTGAAGCATTTTTATCAAATCTTCCAGTTTTCCCTTGTCGGCCATGCGCACCAGCACACCGCCCATTTCCATCTGAGAAGCTGCAAAGAAGTACACCCGGTCGGTCAGTTTCAACCCGCTCTCTTCCGGATTCTCCATCAGCTTGTCCACCAGGGCATCCGCACTGCCCTTCAGGCTCGATTTCATCATCTGCCCCATCGACTGCTTCACCTGGTCGTTCAGGTCACACTTCTGTGCCATCTCCATCAGGTCGAACGAGAACACTGCAGCCGCATCTTTTGGCAACGCATTGGTATACGCATTGTCTTCCCCGCAGGCAGACAACAGGAAAGCCATACCCAAGGCCAGGCTTCCCATCCATTTCCATGTCTTTTTCATAATGATTCTATTTAAAAGTTACACATCAGCTTATTCCGCGTGCGTCAGGTTCATCAGGTGTACGGCCACCAGTGCCGCCGTTTCCGTACGCAGGCGCGACTTGCCCAGACTCACTGCCTGAAAGCCCTTTTCTGCAGCCAGCGCCACTTCCTCCGGACTGAAATCCCCTTCCGGACCAATCAGCACCACGGCGTCCTCGTCCTTGCGGAGCACGTCGCGCAACAGAGGCTTTTCCCCCTCATAGCAGTGGGCGATAAACTTCTGTCCCGTAAACTCCCGCTCCATAAAGCGGCGGAAGTCCGTCATCTCATTCACCACCGGCTTGCGTGCCTTGAGCGACTGTTTCACGGCCGACACCACGATTTTCTCCACCCGTTCCGTCTTGATGACCTTCCGTTCCGAGAACCGGCAGTTCAGGAACGTCAGCTCGTCGAAACCGATTTCCGTGGCCTTCTCCGCCAGCCATTCCATGCGGTCCATATTCTTCGTAGGCGCCAGAGCCAGGTGCAGGTGCCCCTTCCAGAAAGGCTCCTGCTCCGTTTTCTCCACCACCTTCACCACACAGCGTTTCTGCGTAGCTGCCGAAATGACCGCCCGGTAAAAGCATCCCTTTCCGTCAGTCAGCATAATCTCCTCGCCCACTCCCAGACGCAGCACCCGCAGGCAGTGGCCCGCTTCTTCTTCCGGCAGCTCCAGCGTCTGCGCAATATCCGGTGTATAAAACACGTGCATAATTACAATTCTTTTTCTAAATCCTCCAAATCTTCGTAATCGTCCTCTTCTTCTTTGTTGCGGGTCGCCATTTCCTGCTTGATCAGCTCCGCATACTCATAGTCCTCGCGGCGGATGGCATCCTCCATCTCCCGCTCCAGCCCTTTCAGCGGCATCAACCGCAGCAGCAGCGCCTTCGTGTTAGGCACAGACTTGGTAAAGCCCGAACGGGGGTCTTCCAGGAACTTCGCGTTCACATAGAACGGAACACCGGCTATCAGACTCACCACCAGCGCGTCGAACAGTGTCAGCTGCATCTCCATCACCGAGCCGTCCTCCTTGCGCAGAGTCACAATCGCACGGTGCAGCAACTTCACCTTGTCCTTTACCACCACCTTTTCCACGGTAACACCCAGCTCCTTCAGAATATGCACCGTCTGATAAGGCAGCGTGGCATCCGTGCCTTCCGGGTCGTTAACAGCCGCGTACAGCAAGTCCGCCTCGTCGGGGTTGATAATCCCCAGCATCATCCGGTGTGGTTCGTTCACCTCCTCCAGCAACAGCTTGAAGTTCTGCCCGTCCAGCATCATTATATCCATCTTCTCCTCATCGTCCAGCACCTGATTAAATGTCAGATGCCCGATCAGTTCATCCACCTTCATGGCCTCGTCAATGGTACGGACCCGCATTTCTACAAATTCGTCATTCTTTTCCATTTTCACATTCTAATTAATCGTTATCTACTTTATGTTTGTATTTAAATACCAGTGCAAAAGTCACCGCCACTACCAGCGCGTAGGCCGCAAACACGAACCACGCCCGGCTCCAGCCTTCCACCTGCGGCGCCTGCGAATTGAAGTCCACGAAGCAGTTCACCACCGCCTGCGCACTCAGCGTACCCACCGTGGCTCCGATACCGTTCGTCATGATGATGAACAGTCCCTGCGCACTCGAGCGGATAGACAGGTCCGTCTCCTTGTCGACAAACAGCGAGCCCGACACGTTGAAGAAGTCGAAAGCCACGCCATACACAATCATCGACAGCACGAACATCCACACCCCGCTGCCCGGGTCACCCAGGCCGAAGAGTCCGAAGCGCAGCACCCACGCCACCATGGCAATCAGCATCACCTTCTTGATGCCGAAGCGTCCCAGGAAGAACGGAATCAGCAGGATACAGCACGTCTCACTGATCTGCGAGAGCGAAATCAGCAGGTTGGCATGCTGCACGCCAAAGGTATCGGCATATTCCGGAATGGCGCTGAAGCTCGTGATAAACGGATTGGCAAAGCCGTTGGTAATCTGCAAGGACACGCCCAACAGCATCGAGAAGATGAAGAACACCGCCATCTTGCGGTTCTTGAAGAGCAGAAACGCCCTCAGTCCCAATGCCTCTACCAGCGACTTCTGTCCGCCCTGTGCGCGGCTCACCGGACATTCCGGCAGCGTCTGGGCATATACGGCCAGCACCACGCCCCATGCCGCACAGGTAAAGAACTGCATGTAGTTCGACTGGAATCCCAGTAAATCTACCAGCCACATGGAACAAATGAAACCGATGGTCCCGAACGTACGTATCGGTGGAAACGCCTTGATGGTATCCAGCCTTGCCTTGTCCAGCGCCGTATAAGCCACCGAATTCGACAGAGCCAGCGTAGGCATGTAGAACGCCACACTCACGGAGTAGAACGCGAACAGCGGTGCAAACTCCACCTGCGGTCCCGTAGTCATGGCATAATAGCCCGCTCCACCCATAAACAGGGCAGCCAACAGATGGCTCAGCCCCAGCAACCGTTGCGCCGGAATCCAGCGGTCAGCCACAATACCCAACACAGCCGGCATGAACAGGGACACAATCCCCTGCATGGCGTAAAAAATTCCGATATGTCCGCCTAATCCCACACCCGCCAGGTACGTACCCATTGAGGTAAGATACGCTCCCCACACGGCAAACTGCAGGAAGTTCATGACAATCAGTCTCATTTTCATGTTCATATACTCATAGATTTAAAGGTTATTTCATCATCGTAGCCAGTGAAGCCAGCATCGTAGCCAGTGAAGCAAACGAAGTCGCATTCGATACTATGTTCGCAAAGTTGAACTTCTTCGTCTTGTTCGGTACCACGATTTCGCAGCCCGGCTCAATCTGTTTCTTGCCGCTGCCCTTCACTTCGGCCACCTGCCCGTTCATATAAATAATGAACTTCTGGCTCTTCTTGGCGTTGGCAGAGTAACCGCCCGCCTGGCTCAGGTAATACTTCACGCTCTTGCCTGCCGCATACGATACCGTGTTCGGCATCATCACCGCTCCGTTCACCTTCACCGTATTGTTATATTCCGGCACAGTCAGCACATCGCCCTCACGCAACACCAGGTCAGCGTCTCCGCCCGGGTTCGCCAGCGCAGCTTCCAGGTCGATACCTACCGTAAACGTACTGTCCACCTTCAGTCCCAGGGTGTTGGCCATGGCATCACCGATTTCACGGCGCATCATCTTCACCACATCCTCCATGCGGCGCAGCTCCTCCTCGTTGGCCACGCGGCGCAACTTAGCTCCACGCACATACGCATAGCGGCTCACCCCGCCGGCACGCTGAATCAGGCTGCTCAGACGTTCGCTCTTCGTATTCAGCGTATAGTCACCGCGGAACAGCACCTCACCGTCCACCGTCACGTTCACCTGCTCGTTGTAGCTCGGGCTGCGGCGCACAAACACCTGGTCGTACGGCTGCAGTTCAAATCCCGCTTCACCGTCCACCACGAAACCATCCTTCAGTCCGAACGAGAAATTCTGTCCGATTACGTCCGGCTCCGTCGTCCCTCTCGGGTCACGGATGCGTCGTGACACGTCCACACGCACCAGCGAAGCCGATTCCTTCAAACCGCCCGCTGTAATCACCAGGTCCTCCAAGCTCATGTGGTCGGCATACGTATAGCTGCCCGGCTTGTTCACCTCACCGCTGATGGTCACCTTACCCATGTCCTGCAAGTCGTGGATGCTCGGGATATACAAAATGTCATTCTTCTGCAAGGCAATGTCGGGCGACGTACCGTTCAGAATACCCTGAATGTCAACCGGAAGCACCTCTTTCGTCAGGTTTTCCCGTTCGCGATACAACACCGCACGTCCTGTAAAGGCATCCCCCAGCAAACCGTCGGCCTTCTCCACCAGCTGGCGTACCGTGTTCAGCGAACCGCTCAACTCAAATACTCCCGGGTGATACACAGCCCCTTTCACTTCCAGACGGTTGTTGAAGCGGTTCAGAATCGAATCCACCGAAATCACGTCCCCGTCTATTAATTTAAACGCAGAATAGTCTATATCGTTCACCGTTTTCACGGAAAATTCTTTTCCATCTTTTCGTAACACCCTGATACTCTTTTTGTAAGCATCCGAAGCAAAACCTCCGGCATACTTCAGCAAAGTGGCAGCCGATTCCCCGTTCTTCATTTCGTAGAACATCGGACGCTTCACCTTACCCGTAATCTTCACCAGCTCGTCGTAGGTAGGCACAATCACCACGTCGCCGTCCTGCAGGCGGATGTCGTCCTGAATCTGCCCCTTCATAATGTACTCATACACGTCCAGACGGGCAAACGTCTTGCCGCCGCGGGCCACCTGCACGTTACGCAAGCTACCGATGTCGCTCACACCACCTGCCACGTACAGCGCATGGAACACCGTCGAGAGCGACGACAGCGAATACGTACCCGGCGCCATCACTTCCCCCATCACGTTCACCTGGATGGTACGGATATTTCCCAATGTCACCTGGATGTTATTGCCCGAATCCGCATAAATCTTTCCCAGTTCCTGCTTCAGCAGCTGGCGTGCCTCCTGAATCGTCATGTTGTTCAGGTACACCGGACCCAGGTTGATGATGTTCACATAGCCGTCGGGCGAAATTTCCAGCCGCATGGTATTCTGGCTAGCGCCCCACACGTCGATAATCACCTCGTCACCCGGCCCCAGACGGTAGTTTTCCGGAGTCGCCATGCTCAGGTTAGGCTGGAAAGTCAGCTGTTCAATGTTGAAGATATTCCGTCCGAACACATCGTTCTCGCTGGTAACCACCGTCGTCAGGTTGCGGCGTTTCTTCATGGTCTTCTGCATGTCTTCCGACCACATGCTCTTGTCCACGTTTGTCGAACTTGTCTCCAGGAATTCCGAAGCATCCTCTTCCGTACCGGTCGCAGTAGTTTTCCGGGCCCGTGAACCTGAGCCCAGCAGCGAGCTGTCTTCCCCCGTCAGAGAACCGCTGCCCGATGTCGACGCGCCCGTCGAACCCGAATACATAGACTTCAATCGCAGCAACTGCTCCTGAGTGGCCCCCTTGGCCAGCAGCTCCATCGCAATGGTTTGCTGGTCCTTGCCCTGTTGAAGCGCCTGTTGCACATATTCTATCACCTGGTTGTCGGTCATTCCGCTCTGGGCATACGCAACGGATCCCCCCAGCAGGAACAGACACAATGCCAATCTTACAAACTGTCTTCTCATTCTGTCTTTCATTTTAGTTTTAAGGACAAAGATACATTATTGAAAACGAATCACCAAGCGCTTAGCCCCGGAATCTCCATTCCAAACAGAAAAAACCGGTGTAAAAATTCTGCGTTCCTGCTTTAAAACGTAAAAAAAGTTAATTCAATGCAGATTTTCGCCCTAATTATATGTTTCATAACATAAAATCCTTACCTTTGCATCGTGTTTTTCATGGTATTAGATTTAAGGTTAATGAAGATTGGGAGTCTGGGAAGATTCCCTTTTTTTATGTCTTTTTTTAGACAAAAGAACAGAAGAACATATTGAGTTAAAAGGTAATAGTTAAAAAGTAAAAGCGGCAAGTGTATTGCGTTTTCGCTTTTCATTTTTCATTTTTCATTCTTAATTCTTCATTATTTTTCATTCTTCATTATTCAACGCACTCACATCAACATCAGGAATGATAACGTCTGCAAGTTTGTCGTTTACAAGAAATCCCATGTATAGTGGAATGGTAAGTATATCTCCATCACGGCCTACGTTATATTGCCCTAACTTGATTGCACTCTTAACATGATACACGTCCTTATTTTTAAGAACCGTTGTCATGCTTTTTGCTTTACCAGACTTTGCCTTAATTTCAAGGAGAACACATTCGCCTTTGAGCCTTACCAGGAAGTCCAGTTCAAGCCCGCTGTCCTTATGGAAATAATACAGTTTCTGACCGGACTTACACAGAAAATCCGCCATGAGGTTCTCGAAAATAGCTCCCTTGTATCCAAGAAGATTTCCCTTTAAAATATCCGCCTGAGTACCATAGTCAAGCATTGCCACAAGAATACCTATATCGGTCGTGTACACTTTGAAACAATCTTTAATGGCATTCCCCTCTAACGGCAACTCCGTAGTCTGTGTGTTATAGCATCTACGGATAATCCCTGCATCTTCCAGCCATTGAATACTGCCGATGTATTGAGCAGACCTTCCTCCCTTTTTCACAACTGAATACTGGAATTTCTTGTTCTCTTTAGCCAGTTGCTTCGGAATAGATTCAAAACATTCCCGGATATTGGGCTTGTCCGCATCCTCTGCATATTTAACCATATCTTCTTCGTATCCGGCAATAAGATTTCGCTGCAACTTATAAATCAGCTCGATATTCCTGGTTTTAAGGAAGCAATTCACCACTTCCGGCAGACCTCCGACAATCACATATCTGTACAGCATCTCCATCATGACCTTATGAATCCCGTCAGGAACAGCCTTTTCGTTCTCAAAGCATGATTTTACAGAATCAATAACTGTCTGACCGATTCCGTTTGCCCATAGAAACTCTTCAAAATCCAATGGGTACATGTCAATCACGGTTTCGTATCCAACCGGAACAGAATCTTGCCCTACATCCTCCTTCTTTTTCTTACTTTGACCATAACCTTTTACCCCCAAAAGCGAACCTGTGGCAATGACATCGAAACGCCCGTCTATATGAAATGACTTCAAGGCAGTCCTTGCTTCCTTACACTCTTGAATCTCGTCAAGGATGATGCAGGTTTTCCCCTCAATGAAACGACTGCCCTGAATCAAAGCAGAGAGGTTGAGAATGATGGTATCCACATCTATATTGCCGGTAAAGGCAGACTTATTGTCAGGCTCAAGAATGAAATTCATATAGACCACACTTTCATAATTCTCCCTTGCGAATTTCTGAACAATGTATGTCTTTCCACATTGGCGGATGCCTTTTATTACAAGAGGTTTTCTGTCCTCTGACCGTTTCCAGTCGGCTAAATATGTTTCTATCTTCCTTTTAAGCATGGTGTAATCTTATTTCCCAACGACGAAATTACACTTTTTCCAGCGAATAAACCAACATTCGACACATTTTTTCGAACGAATAGCATTCATTACAACACATTTTTTCAAACGAGTTATACAGATATCGAGCTTCTTTAGACAGAAAAAGGTATATAGTTAAAAGTTAATAGTTAAAAAGTAAAAGCGGCAAGCAATCACAAAAAAAACGGAAGAGTCACCCCTCCCGTTCTTCATTATTCACTCTTCATTCTATGACAAGAATAAGCTGTCATGCTTACCTGCTTCCACGTCTGACAAAATTTGCTTTACACAAACAACCAGTTCAGGAAGATACTTTTTGATTATACCAAATATCTGGATGGGGTCTACATTCCCATATTCATGCGAAATAATATTTCGACATCCGAATACGCCTCGCCAATAGACTTGCGGATAATGCGCAAACAACAGAGACGATGTACGATCATCTATCTTCTTAGCCGTTTCACCTACTACCTGTATCAGCATACATGCTGCATCAAATTTTTCCATTCTGTCCGGCGATGTAAGAAAATCCTGTGCACACGCAATCGACTGATTTCTGTTTATCACGAGAGTAGCTTTTTCCAGAATCAGCTCCAATAAATCAATCAATATTTCTTTAGATATAGATCGCATCTTTAAGGATATTCTTTTTTAACGTTGGACGAAGTGACTCTCTAAAGTTCACTAAATCAATAGAAGAATGGAGCAAAACTTCAAGTTCTTCTTTAATCTGCTCCATCACGAAAAAGTCCGGTTCCTGCAGACAGATAAAAACATCCACATCACTTTTTTCATCTTGCTGCTGGCGCGCATAGGAGCCAAACAACCCCATGAACTTTATTTTATATTTCGAAGCCGATTGTGCTTTGAATATTTTCAGTCTGTCGATGATGTCTGTTGTACTAACCATAGCTTGCAGAGATGAAGTTTACACAAAGAAACATAAAAACTTTCATCTTTCCAACTTAATCGCATAAGTTTTTCAAACGATACGCCTCACAGAAACATGTTGTTTCTTTAGACAAAAGAACAGAAGAACATATTGAGTTAAAAGGTAATAGTTAAAAAGTAAAAGCGGCGAGCGTATTGCATTTTCACTTTTCATTTTTCATCATTATTGAAATTATGTCTTTTTGTTCTTATGTCATAACAAAAAAACGGAAGAATCACCCCTCCCGTTCTTCATTATTCATTCTTCATTCTTAATTCTTCATTATTTTTCATTATTCACTATCAAAACGTACTGATGTATTCCGGCGCCTGATAAACAGTAATATCGTCAACTGGAAATTTCGCTTTGTTTTTCGCCTTTGCTTCCACCATGAACCGATTACATTCATCACTTGTAAAAATCCCCTTATTCATTGCAATAGTCAGCACATCCAGCGTTCCAATATATTCAATGCCATTCTCATCACAATAAGGAGCCACATCCCGAAAGTTACTACTTGCGATAACCTCCTGTCCAAAACGCGCCATCGACATACAGGCCCGTTCTCCGTCCCCCAGCATCGGATTCTCTTTTTTAAGCCGGAAAAACTCTCGCCGGACATTTTCATTGGCATAAGGAAAAGCAATCTTGCATACCTTGCAGCGCTCCATCCACTTGTCCACCTTCCGTTTCCTGTCCGGCTCCGTAGGATGATAGCTGGCCTCCTTGTACACATTCTCTACAATCATCACGGCATGAGGCTGCAGAATTTCCGTCAGCCTGTCTATATAACCGGTAGCCATGAAATGAGAGATGACATCGGCATCCACCAATATTACTTTATTCCTCCCCATATACCTCTTGAGAAACATTAATTTCCATATCCATCAGCAACGAGTAATACTTCGCCTGAGAAATACGTCCCTTATCATATAATTCACGAGCTTTCAAGTTATAATCTCCCACCAGCTCCGTCTGATAAGTAGGATAATACAACTGCGTATTATAACCGTATTCGATTGCCGAAGCAACCACATTTTTCTGGTAAAGGTCAAACGTTTTCTTGGTAATCCATTTCAAGTCCTTCAGCCGGGTAAGAAGTGCCGCCCTTGAGCAAAGAAAATTCTGCTCCACCTTCAGAAGAGTAGCCAAGGTTATTTTGTCAACCTGCTGTTCATCGGCAGGAACCAGTTCCTTCAACCCCATTTCCGGAAGCAGAAGGTAGGCTGCAAACACATCGGCATTATACTCTTCCTCCTCTTTTTTATTAAACAGCCCCGCATTGTTCTGCGACACCTTAAAATCTTTCTGATACAACAAGTGATACAACTCATGACAGGCAGTAAAACGCTGCTTGGCATAAGACAAAGCCGTATTTATCAACATGAAATACTTGTCAGAAGAAGATTCGTTTCCCTTTATCCGGATTGCCATGCCCGAAAAATTATCATCCAGCTTCTTAAACCACGTAAGCACGTGCTTTTCTTTCAATATCTGATGAATGCGCACAGGATCCTTTGTAGTCACGTGCATCTCCTCCCGCAACCTGGTTGCAAGACATTCCAGTTCAACTTTACTTCTCAAGCTCATTGCACATCTGAATATAATTTCTGACTATTTTCTGAAATTGAGAAATCTGACCAAGATTTCCAATATTTCCCGTCTTACGATACGCACAGGCCACAGATGTCTGAAAAAGCTGTTCATTTTCCTCCATCAGATCGTATTCATCCACGTTATACAGAGTGGCCAGTTTCTCCATTGCCTCCAAAGGAACTACAGTCTCCCCTTTTTCATATTTCACGTATGCCGGCTGACTGATACCTAAATAATCACTGATTTCCTGCTGGGTATAGTTCAAATGCTCACGAAAAGCCTTGATATTTTTCCCGATTACCTGATCAAGTCCCATATTTTATCAATTAAATGGTTATGTAGGTCGGCGGCATTGCTGCCGCTTCCCCCATTAAGAACTGTACGTGCGACTTTCACCGCATACAGCTCCGATAATTCTAAATTTAATTCTCATAAAATTAAATCGGCTCATAATCATCTTGCGATGACTTGTTCCCGATAAAGTTTTCTTCACGCACGTTGACGGGCACTTTTGAGTTTCCGTCTTTCGAAGTATTCGTCCCATGACGGGTCGAACGGATTGGCTTCGCATTTAATCTTTATATGTCGTTTGATTGGAATCTCTGTCAGTTGTTGTACTGTGAGTTTCTCCTCTATTCCTCCACATACATATACAAAGCCGAAAATCCAATTTCTGCAACCTTTGCGGATAAAATACCTCTTCCTTATCCATTCCCTTGACTTGTTGGTATGTCTGCGATATGACCATCTTTTAAGTTGGTTTATTAAGATATGGTCACATCGGCAGAACACTTCCTTTGATACCACATGGCTGTAGTAGTTACCCCATCCCCTTATTATGGGATTAAGTTTCTCTATCAGCTCCTGCTGTGACAATGCCTTACCTTTGGTCAGCACAACCTCATGCAGTTTGTCAGTGAAACGTTTCTGACTTTTCTTTGACGGCTTTATTAACAATGTTCCGTTGTACTTCCGCACATTGAAGCCTAAGAAGTCAAATCCCTCACTGATATGTGTTATCAGTGTCTTCTCTTCGGACAGTGTAAGTCCTCTTTCCATTAAAAAGGCCGTCAACATTTCCTTTATCTCGAGTAATGTCTCCTTTCTGTCGGCTGTGACAATGAAGTCGTCCGCATATCTTACAAGATTGACTTTGGGACAGTACAGTTTTCCATTAACATAACTTGCCTTGTACTTCTCTTTGAGCATTCTTTCCATGCCGTCAAGAGTTGCATTTGCAAGTGTCGGTGATATGATGCCACCCTGCGGTGTCCCTTCAAGTGTCGGTTGAAGCAGCTTGTTGAATACAACTCCACTTTTAAGCCATTTCCTCAATATCTGCCTGTCGATTCGTACGTTATCGAGAAGCCATTCATGGCTGATATGGTCGAAGCATCCTTTTATGTCTCCCTCCAATATCCATTCGGGAGAGCAATCCCTGCTTAGCCATCTGTGGAGTGCGTCTATCGCATCTGCCGTACCTCTGAACTTCCTGAATCCGTAAGAGTTCGCATCCGCTTCACTTTCCGTTATGGGTTCCAAGGCCATAAGGTACAGCGCCTGCATGGCTCTGTCTTTCATGGTCGGTATTCCCAGCGGTCTTGTCTTGCCGTTTGCCTTGGGTATGTTAACCCTTTTCAATGGGAGGGCTTTATATCCTCTCCGTGTCAAAGAACGTATAGCTTCTATTTTCCCGGCATCAGTATCCCACTTTATGTGGTCAACCCCTGCCGTGCGCTTACCTTTATTGGAGGTCACTTTCCTTACTGCCAATGCCTTGGCTTCGAACGAAGTGACAAGGAGGTGCTGCAGGGCTTTCACCTTGTTGTACCTCTTTACTGTATGAGCCTTTGCTATTCGAACTTGCAGCTTTCTGACCTTGCATTCACACTTATGAAAGTCAATGTCTTTCCATGTAGTGTAATCCTTGGCTGAAGATGCACACTCGGCTCTCGCCTCGCTCCTTTGCTGTTTCTTCATTTCGTTAAAGTTCTACAGTCGTTTCACAAAGAATTACCCTGCGGAAGTCTGCCTGCTTTCGCATGAGGTGACGTTAAAACCTCTATCCTCCGCATTACACGGAAGCGTTCGCTTTCTCCGCAATCCTTTACCCGCACCTCATTCGGCTTCTCTTGCGATTGGCTTACCTGCCATATATGGGCAGGAGGGATACGGGCTTACCAAGTTCCGTACAAGCAACTGACGACCGACTTAGAGTCCGCCCCTCCACCGGCAGTACTACATCCGTGTAGTCCTAACAAACAGAGAACTATCCTGACTGCATGCCTTTTGGCCATAGCTTGTAAATATCCTTAAGCTATTCCTTTGTTACGATGGTGCAGCGGTTTACATCCGTTACTCATATCGGTCAGCCTAACAGTCTATGCATTGGATATTTCTGCACAGAGCCATATTGTCAAGAGGGCTTCGCACCAAACAATTACTCGTAAAGCACGCCTCTTTAGGCTACTGTTGACGGAACAACAGGTTCAGACATCATGCTGAACAATTACTTGTACGACTTCTTGTCGCACATTCGTTTGCAAAGATACTCATTTTTAAGTTATAAAAACAGAAAATACAAATAAAATCAACCCGATTTATAACTTTTATTTATAGAACCAAAAGCAAAGGGTGAAGAATGAGAATATTCCTTTTTGTTTTTAGACAAAAGAACAGAAGAACATATTGAGTTAAAAGGTAAAAGTTAAAAAGTAAAAGAGGTGAGCGTATTGCGTTTTCACTTTTCACTTTTCATTCTTCATCATTATTGAAATTATGTCTTTTTGTTCTTATGTCATAACAAAAAAAAACGGAAGAGTCACCCCTCCCGTTCTTCATTATTCATTCTTAATTCTTCATTATTCACTCTTCATTCTTCATTATTCTCCATTCTTCGTCTTCCGGTTAATCACATGGTCAAACCAGAGGTTCAGCAGCGTCCATACCACCACGTCAATCACGAACACCAGCGTGTTGTTCATATAAAGAATCGCCACGATGGTAAACGCACAGAAGCAGGCCGACATCAGCTGAATCGTTACCAGCGCCCTCCGCGGAGAGAAACCCATGGCCAGGAACTTGTGGTGGATGTGCGTCTTGTCGGGCATGAACAGCGGCCGCTTGTTACGCGCACGCCGCAGCACCACGCGAATCACATCCAGACACGGCACCATCAGCACGCTGAACGATACCAGCACCGGACTCGTCTTCATCGTGAGCAGCATATCCGGCTCATACATACAGTACTTGATGACAAAGAAGCTCAGAATATACCCCAGCGTCAAGCTGCCGGTATCCCCCATGAAAATCTTCCTTCCCAAATCCGCACTGCCGAACACGTTGTACGAAAAGAACGGGATAATCACCCCCACCGTCACGAAAGCCAGCATGGCATAGCTCCACATGTGAAAATGCACGAACAGCACCCCGAACACCAGCAGCGCCACCATACTCAGCCCCGACGCCAGTCCGTCGATACCGTCAATCAGGTTGATGGCATTGGTGATGAACACCACCAGCAGCATGGTCAGCGGAATACCTACCTCTGCAGGAATCAGGTAAATGCCAAAGAGACCATAGAAATTGTTGATATACAAGCCCGACAGCGGAAACATCGCCGCCGAGATAATCTGCACCAGGAACTTCTTCCGGTAGCGCACCCCAATCAAGTCGTCGGCAATGCCCACGATATACAGCAGGGTCAGCCCTCCCGTCAGGAAAAGAAACTCGCACACCAGGTCCGTTGTCGAAGTATCCGCAGGTCCGTGGCCCGTCATCAGCCGCACGGCCGTAAACACACACAAGGAAAAAAGAATCACCGGGAAAAAGGTCACTCCCCCGAGGCGAGGTATCGGACGTTTGTGTACTTTCCGTTCATCAGGCACGTCAAACAAGCGTTTGCGCAATGAAATAATCAGAATATTCGGGATAATGATTCTCCCCAGTATCACTGCCGATACAAATGCAGAAATGATAATATACAGATTCGCCATTGTCCGTTTGGATTTTGAATAGTGCAAAGGTAGGATTTTATTTCGAATCCTGAAAACTTTTCAGGCGCCAGACACCTTCTTTTTACGATTTAGAAAACTTTTGTTCCGCTACAGCTCCTTTTTTACGTCAAAACAGGGGCAGGCTTTGGTCCATTCCTCCGGTTCCACCATTCCGTCGCCGTCCAGATCCGGGCTCAGGTCGCGATGCCCCACCACCTGCGTGATGGCCGGGAAATCCGATTTCAGCACCCTCACCAGAATCCGGAGCGAACGCTTCTGCAGTTCCGTACGCGTATCCGCCGGCCGTCCCTGCGCATCCAGTCCCCCTTCGTACGCAATGCCGATGCTGTGCTCGTTATACCCCTTGGCATGCGCTCCGGCCCGTTCCACCGGTCGCATTGTACAAATTTCACCATCCGTGCGGACAAAATAGTGATATCCGCAACACTTGAACCCCCGTTTCCGGTGCATCTTCGTCAGTTCGGCAGGCGAGAGCGGGCGGTCCGCTCTCGTTGCCGTACAGTGAATCACAATCATGTCAATTTTTCTCATCACAATCCGGTTTTCTTCCGGTCAGGAGACAGAGAATACACTTCAGCACCCTGACCACAATCCATTTTACTTTCGTCATCTTCTCACGCCTTAGTTCCGATTACACCCCAGCACCGTCATCCTCTTCTTCTTTCTTATACTTCACCGGCACCCGTTCGAAAGCCAGGTTGTTGATAGCCTCCTGCATCACCGTACCCGGGCGGAACAGCACGCGCACCTTTTCAATCATGCTGTCGGTATACGTATCTTCCGTAGCGGCTCCTTCCCCGCTCAGGCTCAGCTGCAGCGAACCCAGTTCACCCAGGCGTACGATTTCGCCGCCCTGCAAGCCTTCCGACACGATGTCTTCCAGTCCCGTCAATACCGCCATCACGTCGGCACGGGTCACGGTACACATCTGGTGAATACGTTCCGCTATTTCACGGATACCCATCTCGCCGCGAGCCTGCGACTGTGCATAATACTTCACTTCACCGCTTTCACGATCGGCCGGGTTCACACGCCCTACAACCGAATAAGTCACTGTTTTCTTCATAGGTCTTTCAATTAAAAATTAATAATAAAATGAAGAATTAAGAATTAAGAATGATGAATCTTAAATCTTGAATGATGAATTAAGAATGATGAATTAAGAATCCAGGAAACGCGCGCACATTCTTCATTATTCACTCTTCATTATCAATTGCCAATTCTTCATTATTCACTCTTCATTTACATAGGCAAAGTTACACTCCCCGTTTCCGCCCATGTAGACATTTGAGGACATACGAAGACTTACGAAGACATTCGAGGAAATTTGAAGACTTTTGAAGACATTAGAAAAAGGAAACGCCGTCGCTCACGGCTCTCCAAGGAACCTCACAATCAGTTCCACCTCCGATTTCAGGAAAAACTTGCGGTTTTTCTGGTAGCCCGACCGCTCCAGCTCCCTTTCCAGTTCCGCACACTGCTTGATCCATCGCCCCAGCCCCTGCAGGGCACCTTTCTTACCTGCCTGCGGAAAATACAAGCCCGCCAACTCACTTTTCCGGTAAGCTTTCAGGCAGAAACCCTCCCGTTCCTCCCCGGAAACAGCTCCCGGCCCCGTTTTCAATTGCATGTAGTTCATTGTTCCGTTTTATTTTAGTTACCTATAAATTTACACAATTCCGGCCGGATACACAAGTTTTTCCACCCGTTTTTTCCGGTATATTTCCTTCTTCGGAACACAAAAAGCCACATGAAAATCAGAGCGTTATCACCAGCCGGCGACCGGGCGATGAAGACTATTCTTCAGCCGGCGCCTCGGTGAATCGTCCCATGGCACGACGGTTGCGGTTCACCTCTTCGATGGTGTACATCACCACCCGATACCCCCTCTTTCCCGCCACGCGAACCTGCTCGAATCCCGCCTTCCGCAAGGCAAGCCCCACCTTGACGGCACTGAGGGGATTCTTCATGCCCCCGTTGATGTGCTGCAGAATCTCGCCCACCGTCAGGAACATACATTCCTCGCCGGGCATCGGCACGCGGAAAAAAGCCAGCAACAAGTCCGTTTCCAGGCTGGCCGTCTCAAACCGCTCGTTGCGTGCGTTCACCTGCGCGATTTCCTCCTCGTCGAACCAGTAGCGGAATCCCTTCTTCCACAGCATCAGGGCCTGCCCGTACACCCCCGCATAGTCCACGGGATGCGTGTAGGGGTCGTCAATGTGCACCACCGTGAAGGGCAGCCAGCGCCGGCTTCCCGTGGGGTCGTTCAGAAACTCCGGCTGGTTGGTCGTGCCGCAGAAACTCGCGATGTGCGGACGGTTCTCCTTGTAGTGCCCGTACGCCCTCCGCTCGTTCACCGCCGGCATAGTCACCATCGCCTTGAGCTGGTTGATGTCGCCCAGGCGCAGCTCGTCAATCTCCTCCAGGCAAATCAGCGCAAATTCCGACAGCGCCAGGTTATCAGCCTTCGTCAGCCGTCCGCTGTTGGAGCGCACACAGAAATACCGCTGCAGTTCAGGCGGCAGCAGACGCGCCAGCCAGGTCGTCTTGTAGCAACCCTGCCGCCCCACCAGCACCAGAATCTGGTGGTTCGTCACCTCCTTCACCATCAGCGACACCACCACAGCCACCAGCCACTTGCGGAAACAATCATCAAACAGTTTCGCGTCACCCTCCACGTGCACCGTGGCCGCCAGCCGCCCGATGTGGTCGGTCACCCCGTCCCACGGAGGCAGCGAGCGGAAATACTCCGTAAAAGGGTTGAACTCCGGCACGAACTCCGACTCCAGTACCGAGCGCACATCGCACAGGCGCACCGTGTGCCCCTCCTTGGTCATTCGGCTCCACAGCGAGTTCACCAGACGGTCGGTCAGCTCCACAAACTCCTCGGCCTCGGGATGCCGCATCTCCTCCTTCCCGGTAATCACGTTCTTCCGGAACTCCGCCTGCGTGGCGAGAAACTGCTCAATCTCCTGGGGCGTGGCCAGCTGGGAACGTCCCTCCCCCTTCTTCTCCCTCTTCGCACGAAACAGTTCCGCCTCCCGCCGTCCGTGCGCCTCCGTATCGGCATAGCACGAGCGGAAAATGGCCGCCACGTCGCCGTCGTATTCCGGAAAACGTCCGTCCGCCCAGCCGATGGCCTGCTCCAGCGGCAGCCCGAACGCGTTCATCAGATACCCCATGCGCATGATGTACTCATTGTGATGATGCGGGGCATACACCACGCCCTGCTCCTCCAGCTCCCTGCGGATACGGGCCACCACACGCTCCACCCGTCCCCTGCGCGGCTCATCCGCCTTCTTCATGCGCGAAAGGTCGAAGCGGAAAGGTTCCGCCCCGTCGTGGTAATGCACCTGCGCGTCATGCGCCAGTCCGCTCAGTCGCGTGGCATTCTTGCAGGCAGGGTCGAAACTGCACCCCGTCAGTTGCCCATAATACTCGTTCACCCTGCGGAATACCCGGCTGTAACATGCCACCCGGTCGGTATCGGGCGTCTCTCCATCCAGACAGTAGCGGCACACCACCCTCACCCCCTGCCCGCTGATGGTGGTATAAGCCAGCACGGTGTGCGGGTCGGCACACACCTTTTCGAACACTTCCCCCGCCCGTCCTTCAGGCAGATGGTCAAAGTCCACCATCGAGAGACCTGTCCAGCCACTGATGTCGGCCTTCCGTTTCCCGTTCTCAAAACGGACCGCTACGGCAAAGCAGGGACAGGCCGCCTTTTCCCGGTCGGCTGCCGCCTTCTGCCCCTGCGAGCGGTAGTAACGGTATTTTTCGGTGTGGTCGGCCAACACCTTGTCCTCCCGAATCAGACGGACCACTTCATCAAGACTCACCGCCACGGGCATCGTGTCGGCATAACCCTTAAAAATACTTAGCATCATTTTGTTCATTTTCTCGTGTTTTATTTTATGATTTATTAAATTTGCAATCCTTTTAGTTTTAATTTTTGCGTTTCCTTTTCAAAACAGCGAAACGAATGTAACACAAGTTTACAGAAAGTACAAACCCATATTGCACACATGTGTGCAATATTTTAACCAATAATTTACTATAATTTTATTTTTTAAACAAAATTACGTATGAAACAAGCGAAATTGATTGAACTAGGACAGATGCTGGAAGCGTGGCGCCACCAGGTGCTGTCGCACGGCCGTACCCTCACCGTACAAGAGTTGTGCCGACTGGCACCGATGAGCGCACACACGTTTCAAAAAGTTAAAAAGGGCTCCTGACGGATCTGACATACCTCGGCCGCATCCTTGCCGTGTACCACCGACTGCTTGCCGCCGACCCGCAGAAGCAGAACGAGCTGCTCCGCGACTTTTTCCGTTCACTCACCACTGATTTAGAGCGAATTAAATCAAGCCAAGGCATCCAAACCCCTCGCACAAAAGATACAGAACGGTAGTGAAGAACCGGCCTTCCCCGGGCCGCAGCTTGACGGGTTGTCGGGGTTGGCACCGGTTTTGCAAACTCTCTATATACAGGTGTGGAAAAATATAAGCGTTGTATTTTTCCACACCCCGCGTATATACATTTTATAAAAATGCCTGCCAACCCCGACAACCCGTCATGATTCCCTTTCCGGAACTCCCTGAAAACGCCCTTGCGTTTCGAATCAAACGCCCTTGCGTTTAAAGTAAAACGTACTTGCGTTTTATCTCAAATGCACTTGCGTTTCAGGTAAAACGCCCTTGCGTTTTTCCCACGCTCCGCCCCTATACCCTATACCTCGTTCCAGAATTGTTACAAAATCCACCGATACGCCCACTTTTTCATTGATTTTCACCCTTTTCACCGACAAAACCCCCTCTATAAGTTGAATAAACCAAAAATAAGGCTTAATTTTGCGGCTGATTATCGGCCGTAATTTTTACCGCCCCCAATCTATAGCTGGGAGTGGTAATGGCGAAGCACACCCTATGCGCAGGGAAATTCCTTTAGAAAAATCATAACAAAACCATAAAAAAAGATGAAGATACACAAAGTAATCTGTATGCTGACGTTGTCCACCCTGCTGGTGAGCGGGTGTACGTCTTACAAAAAAGTGCCGTACCTGCAAAATGCCCAAGCCATCGAAGTGGCTGCAGGAGAAATCCCATTGTATGACGCTAAAATCATGCCTAAAGATTTGCTGACTATCACCGTCAGTACTACTGACCCACAGGCCAGTGTGCCGTTTAACCTGACGGTACAGTCTGCCGTTTCACAAGCTGCTACAAGCCTTACTTCCCAACCCACATTACAACAATACTTAGTAGACAATCAAGGAGAAATCGACTTCCCCGTATTAGGCCGCCTCAAAATCAGCGGACTTACCAAAAATGAATGTGAAGCGCTTATTCGTGAAAAATTAATCCCTTACCTCAAGGAGACCCCGATTGTCAATGTGCGTATGGTGAATTATAAAATTTCCGTATTAGGCGAAGTAAAAAGCCCCGGCACCTTCACCGTCAGCAATGAAAAAGTCAATGTGCTCGAAGCCTTGGCTATGGCGGGCGACATGACGGTATATGGTATGCGCGACAATGTCAAATTGGTGCGCGAGAATGCAAACGGTGAACGTCTCATCCAGACGCTTAACTTGAATGATGCCGACTTGGTACGTTCCCCCTACTTCTATTTACAACAGAACGACATTCTCTATGTAAGTCCGAATAAAACAGCAGCTCGCAATTCCGATATCGGTAACAGCACTACCCTCTGGATTAGTGCCACTTCTATTTTGGTATCCATTGCCAGCTTATTAGTCACTATCTTAAAATAAAAGAATCATGAACAACGAGAAATACAAAGATTTGTTTATTATTGAAGACGAAAAGCATACTGACTATAAAGCGATTCTGTTTGAATACCTTATGTACTGGCCTTGGTTTGTAACCTGCCTAATAATTTGTTTTGCCGGAGCTTGGTTTTACCTACGTTACCAAGCACCAGTTTATAATATTAATGCCACAGTATTAATCAAACAGGATGACAAAACAAAAGGGAATACCAGCGGACCACTTGCCACTATGCAAGATTTAGGAATGCTAAGTATGGCAAGTAATTTTGACAATGAAATGGAGATTCTTCGGTCACGAACATTAATAAAAAAGGTAGTTAACACATTGGGATTAAACATCCGTTACACCGAACCTCGCAACTTTGGTTATGCAACTCCTCTTTACAAAAACGATACTCCGATTAAAGTTTGGATGACTCCAGAAGAGGCAGAGCATCTTTCAAGTCCTCTCTTTTTGACACTTAATTGTACCCCAGACGGAAAAGTTAAAGCCTTAGCAAATTACACCTATAATGGACAGGAGGCTACAACCAACAAAACCTTTGACCGTTTACCCGGTGTATTGGTAACTCCCATAGGAACCCTGACTCTAAATTGTGCAGATAGTACTCAAATAGGAAAAGAGTACACACTACAAGTTCAGATTGTCTCTCCAACTTCAGCAGCAGCTCAATGCTTGGGAGAATTAACTACAGCACCTACAAGTGAACAAACTACTATTGTACGACTAAGCTATAAAGACAACCATATAGAACGAGGATTAGATTTTCTGAACACTTTAGTTGCTTTGTATAATGCTGATGCCAATGACGACAAGAACGAGGTAGCCAGTCGTACTGCCCAATTTATTGATGACCGCATTAATATTATTAATCAAGAATTAGGCACAACAGAAAATGAATTAGCCAATTATAAACAGAAAGCAGGGCTTACTGATTTGACCAGTGATGCTAAATTAGCACTTGAAGGAAATGCAGAATACGAACAGAAACGAGCTGACAATGCTACCCAACTTCGGTTAGTAGAATTCTTAAAAGCATATATTGAACACCCAGAGAACAGAATGGAGATTATCCCAGCTAATATCGGGCTCAATGATAACGGATTAACAACCTTAATCGGACAATATAACGAAATGCTGACTGAACGTAAACGATTGTTACGGACTTCCAATGAAAGCAATCCTTCTGTAATCAATATTGACACTTCTCTAAAGGCCATTCACAAAAACATTCAGACCTCAGTAGAAAGTGTATTAAAAGGGCTGGAAATTACCCGAAATGATTTAAATCGCGAAGCGTCTCAATTCGCGTCCCGCATCAGCAATGCCCCACAACAAGAGCGTGAACTACTCAGCATATCTCGACAACAGGAAATCAAAGCCAGCCTTTACCTCATGTTATTACAAAAGCGAGAAGAAAACGCCATTACTTTAGCAGCAACAGCAAATAACGGACGTATGGTAGAAGAACCTCTAGCCAGCGGTATCGTTAGTCCAAAAAACAGAACCTATTACATATTAGCCTTTCTCCTTGGACTAAGCATTCCAGTAATTGTGATTTCCCTGCGCAAGCTCCTTCAATTCAAAATTGAAAATCGAGCAGATGTAGAAAAGATAACCGATATTCCTATAGTAGGTGATATACCTCTCACCGAAACAGCAGACCACCCTATAGTAATACAAGAAAATCGTAATGGCTTAATGGAAGAAGTGTTCCGCTCAGTACGAACTAACATACAGTATATGTTACAAGAAAATCAAAAGGTAATACTTTTCACTTCCACTACATCTGGGGAAGGAAAAAGTTTTAACGCGGGTAATTTAGCCTGCAGCTTTGCCTTTATGGGCAAAAAGGTAGTGATTGTGGGACTCGACATCCGCAAGCCCGGACTAAACAAGGTGTTCCACCTCTCCCACAAGGAAGCCGGTATATCTCAATATCTGGCAGCACCTGAACATACCAACTTATTAGAATTCTGTCAAAAATCCACCATATCTGAGAACCTCTACATTTTGCCTGGGGGGGCTATTCCACCTAACCCTACAGAATTAGTAGCAAGGAAGGCACTCGATATGGCTATTGATACTTTAAAACAACATTTTGACTACGTAATTCTCGACACCGCCCCCATCGGAATGGTAACTGATACGCAATTGATTTCCCGAGTAGCAGATTTAAGTGTTTACGTCTGCCGCGCAGATTATACACACAAGAGTGACTACACCCTTATCAATGACCTGAAACGAGAGAGTAAACTTCCCAACCTTTGTACCTTAATTAATGGTATAAACATGAACCAACGTAAGAATGGCTACTACTATGGCTATGGAAAGTATGGGAAATACGGTTATGGGAAAAAATATGGTTATGGTTATGGCTATGGTTATGGGGGAAAAAATTAAAGACAAACAGAATAATTAAATTATACACGTTCCAACCTAATAGAGAGTACGATTACATAGCGTACTCTCATACCTATATATTTAAAAATTCATATAACCGTTAGACTTAAAAATTGAAGATATAAATCGATTCAAGTTTAAATCTAACAATTATTATGAAGAGTCATCCACTAAAATAAACATTCCATATTGTATGTCAGGCAACTTTAATAAAAACAGAATATTAAAAAACTCATTATTACTCTATGTAAGAATGCTTTTTACCATGTGGATTAATTTATATGCCACACGGTTAGTTCTTCAGAATTTAGGAGTAGAAGACATGGGAGTTTATGGAGTAGTGGGTAGTATAGTCAGCTTGTTTACCGTATTTACAAGTGGGGTTACCAGTGCTGTACAAAGGTTTATCACATTTGAATTAGGATTAAAAGATGGCCAGCCCAATAAAGTTTTTTGTTCTTCTTTAAACGTGATTTTCATTCTTTCGGCATTCATGCTACTTTTATTAGAAGTTGGAGGTCTATGGATTTTATATCATAAAATTAATATTCCAGAAGCAAGCCGTGCCGCTTCTTTCTGGGTATTTCAGCTATCAGCTCTTACTTGCATTGTAAACACTATAAGTATTCCTTATAATGCATTGATTATAGCCCATGAGAAAATGAATGCTTTTGCAATTATATCAATCGTACAAGTTATATTAAATTTTGCTGCCGCCTACTTTATTTCATTTTTTACAAACGAGCGTCTCTTAATTTACGCTATAATGTTAGCTGCAGCTAGTATTATAGTACGATTACTATATCAAATATATTGTCACAGAAAATTTGAAGAAGCTCGTTATCATTGGGGTATTGACAAAAATACCATAAAACAAATTGGGAAGTTTACAGGAGTGTCAACCACATCTAGCCTTTTACAAGTATCAGCTACTTACGGAATTAATATTGTAATTAATATACTTTTTGGAGTAACAATTAATGCTGTATATGAAATAGCAATAAGACTAAAACTATCATTTTTATCATTTGCACAAAATATACTAAAGTCAATCACTCCACAGATAACCAAAACTTACGCCAACAAAGAATACAATAAGTTCACTTACTTAATTATAACAGGAAGTAAAATGCAAGTAATCTTATTGTTTTTTATTTTCATTCCTTTTATTTTTAATGCTGAATACATTATCAAGCTTTGGCTAGGCGAACTACCTAAATATGTAGTTTCATTTTCTATTATTGCAGTTTCAATAAGTTTACTTTATTCTGCTTTTGAACCAATACGAGCAGGTGTTATCGCAACAAATAAGATACGAAAATTTATGATAAATCCTGAACTATTTTATTTACTGATTTTACCACTTATATTTATAGTCTGTAAAACCTATAATGAGCCATTATTAATAATGATTTGCATATTAATTATGGAGTTTTTAGCTTGTGTTTTTCGAACATATTATGCTATTCCAGCTTGTAATATCAGTATAAATACTATATTAAAAGGGATTCTTTTACCATGTATCACCATCTTTACTATATCATTTTTATTATGTTACTTACTTTCCTTCATTTTAGAAAAATCATTGATAGGTTTAATAGAAATGTTGATTGTGAATAGTGTTGCATTATCGCTATCTACATATTATATCGCATTAACTAACAAAGAACGTAGTTATATATTACAAATTGCAACTAAATTATTACATAAAAAATGAAAGCAATATTCTTTTGGGGTGGGGTTACTACTCATACCTATGGCTTAGTAGAATCAATGAGTTATTATTTTGAACAAGTTTATGCTATCATTATGCCAGAATCATTACTTCGAAAAGAAAGGGTAGCAAAAATCTCCGCAAATAATACAATAAACCTAGAATATTGTAAACAAGAATCTGATATTCAAAGAATCATACAATTAGAAGACAGAGAGAATAGTATTCATATTAATGCCTCTCTCAAGACTGGGAATTTAGCAAATATTGCTTTAAAAATTTTATGTAAGAACAATTATCATGTAATGTCTCTCCCACAAGAAGCATTTCAACTTGAAGGTTTTAAAGGCCATATAAATTATATCAAATGGTTTTTTTATTTACATTGCACTTATAGAAAAAAAATTGAAGCATTTGGCTTAACAGGATTTAATGCTGAAAAACAATTCAAAAAATTATATATTGCGAAACAAAAAACATTTCAATTTTTATATGTTACAAATTCTTTTAAACAAGAATATTATAGCACCAATAAACGTGTTAAGTTTATTTTTGTAGGAGGGATAGATAAACGAAAAAATATTATACCGTTCGTAAAATGGTTAATGAGATACCCTAATCAGAATTTTGAATTCGATATTTATGGTTCGTGGACAATGGATGAAGAATTAAGAAGGCTTGTAAAAAATTGTACTAACATTCATTATCACGGCAAGAAAGATTATATTTTTGTTCGAAATGCAATGACACAAGCAGATTGGCTTATTTTACCTTCATTGCATGATGGATGGGGAGCCGTTGTAAATGAAGGACTACAATCGGGTTGTAAGATTTTGGTAAGCAAACAATCTGGTTCATCTTCCATCATTATTCGTAATACTTCATTAGGATACACTTTTGATGCCTATAATTTTAAGGACTTAAATAGAATCCTAAATTTAATTATAGCCCATGGACCATTATCAATATCTGAAAAAGAAGAAATAATCAATTGGGCTCAGAATCATATAGAATATTCTGCCATAAGTAGATATCTCTATAAAATGATAAATCATTATTACAATGGTATGGAAAAACCAACTGCATTATGGTTATAAAAATGGCTATTTGTTTGTAAGCAATATCACATATTTAAAGATTTTATGGGTTTTTGGTTTTATTCTTACCTAATAACAAATCTTGTAATATTTATTTTCTATTACAAGAAAACTAATGGCATTTTTCAGGCTCCATTTTTAATGGCATATACTGCTATATTTATTCTTCTGCCCCAATTTGCTACTATTTATCATAATTCATTTTATGATAAAAGATTAATTCCTGATTTAGGTTTTGTTATGATAAGTTGCAATGTCTCGTTTTTATTTGGTTTTGAAATCATAAAAAGATTCGTAAAAAAAAATAAGAACATTATCAGCATTTTGTTTTTAAGAAAAATAAAATATTTTTTATTAGTCATAGGTGTTATCGGTTTTACAACTGTATTTTTATGGGCAGGAACTAAATTCCAAGAAGGAGATAATGTGATACAAGCAAATATGAAGTCATTTTCACAAATGTCTTTTTGCTTAGTTTTAACCTCTATGCTAACATACAGAGTAAAAAATAAGTTCTCTATTTTTATGCTCGCATTAAGTGTAATACCATTATTTTATTTTGCTTTTTTTGTAAAAGGTTCAAGAAGCGAAACATTATTTCTACTATTAAGTATCTCTATGTATTTATCCTTCAAGAATCCTCAAAAAGAGATTATTATAAGAAAATGGACTTTAATTATATTGTTAGCAGGTGCATTATTAAGTGCTAGTATTATTTGGATAAGAAATGTCATCATAAATAAATCTGAATATACAGAACTTTCGCTAATTGATAATTTTGTGGATAGCTTTTCTCAAAAGAAAGTTAGTTTAGGAATGGACTTAGGGAATGCAGCCATTGGTATTCAATATCTTAAAGAAAGTAATCAATTAGATTATGGTACTTATATGTATGATGATTTTATACAAAATATTGTACCAAGACGCATCGTTGGTGAGACATTAAAGGAAGGGCTAAAGTTCAAATTAGTAGATGACCAGTTATTTATAAAACAACAGACTCATGGTGTAACCACTATGACCGGTTATTATTTTGCATTTCGCTCTTTTTCTTATTTAGGGTTCCTACTCTATTTATTATTAGGGGCATTTTATGGACTTATTTATTGTAAAATAAAGAATTCAGCATCTTGCTTATATCTTTATTTATTAATATTACCAACAATTCCCCTGATATTTACTCATAGTGCAGGATATTTATATATGAAAATATACATAAACTTTGCAATAGCGTATATATTTTGTCATAAAGGATTTAAACAATATAGGATAATTAAAAATGGCTAAATCGATTATTGTTACACAAATTGGGGCACGCCATAGGTATTTAATACCTCGTATTTTACATAAGCATGGCTTGTTGTATTATTTATTTACAGACTCTTGTAGATATAGTTTATTAGGTAAATTATCGGAAACACTTTCAACATTTGGAATAACAACTCAGTTGACAAGAAGATTAGTGAAAAGAGACCCACAGATACCTAAAAGCCTAATAAAGTCTTCAGATTATTTAATATTAAAACGTTTTATAAATCGAAAATCATCATCACTTCAAAAATATATAACGATTTATCAATCAATGTCTAGCATATTTAAGAAGTATAATATAGAAAATGCTGATTGCATATATAATATGTATTTTGAAAATATTGATTTTCTAAAATATGTCAAACATAAAGGAAAGAAAATAATCGTAGATATTTATGAAAACCCAAAAGCATTTGCTGAATTAATTGAGGAAATAAAGAGGAATCCAGAATATGCTTCATTGGGACATTTAATAGATGAATACATAGACAAGCACATACTCAGAGAAAAATATATTGAAGACTTATTTGAAATAGCTGATTATTATACTGTACCTTCCTTATTTGTTTTAAACGCTATCAAAAATTATACGAATTTTAAGCTAGAAAAAGCATTTATACTCCCTTATCCCACAAGCATAAAACCTAAAACATATAATTACCATCCCCGTAGACACACATTAATATGGGTTGGAAATGACCCTGTACGTAAAGGGTTAATATATTGTGCAAAAGCAGCTACAATTTTAAAAAAGAAATATAGTGATTTAGATTTTCGAATTATTGGTAAGGTTGATGATAAAATTATTAAGAACTCAGCTTTCAAAGATTTACATTTTATAGGCGTATTAAATGCAAAAGAGCTTCAGCAAGAATACGAAACCGCGGAAGCCTACGTATTTCCAACTCTTTTCGAAGGATTTGCCGGAACAGTTATTGAAGCTGCAAGTTGTGGTTGCCCAATTATTACGACAGAAGGAGCAGGCACTGATATGGATAATTTTCCAGCTATCTACATTCCTCGATACAATTATGAAGCAATCATTTCAGCTGTTATTTCGATATTTGAAAATCCGAATATAAGAAATGAGTTATCAAAAAAGACATTTGAATATGCAAAGTGCTTATCTGCGGATGTATATGAAAAGAATTTAATTAACATAATAGATAATGTGCAATGAAAATTATAAATATTTTAATCTGTATTTTACCCTGGAAGGTAAAAAGATTCTTATTAACACGCTTATATGGATATAAGATAGACAAAACTGCCAAAATAGGATTTTCTTATATTTTCCCAAAATCATTAGAAATGGGTCCGAACACAGTCATTCGAAATTTTTGTGTTTGCATTCATATTGACTTACTTAAGATGGGAAACAATTCAAGAATTGGTAGAGGAAATTGGATTACAGGATTTCCAACAGACACTAAAAGTGATTTTTTCTCACATCAACAAAATAGAAGGGCTGAATTTTTAATTGGCAATGACACACTTATTTTACGAAATCACCATTTTGATTGTACAAACCAAATAAAAATAGGAAATTTCACAACAATTGCAGGTTACAATTCACAATTCCTCACACATTCTATAAATATCCACAAGAATATTCAAGATAGTATGCCAATTAAAATTGGAGATTATTGCTTTATAGGAACTCGAAATATATTTCTAGGAGGTAGTATAATCCCATCAAAATCAGTGACTGGTGCCGGAGCTGTAGTAACTAAAGACTTATCTTCTTTTGGAGAATATTCTTTATTAGGTGGTGTTCCTGCTAATTTTATCAAACAATTAAGTACTGAAGATTTATATTTTCAAAGAACAAAAGGTGATGTCAAGTAATTCTTACACTATATGCCCAAAAGAAAAGTGTACAGGATGTGGACTTTGTGCACACATATGTAGGCATAATGCAATAAGTATAAAGATTGATAAATACGGATTTAGATATCCTGAAGTTAATAATGATTTATGTATAAAATGCGGTCTATGTAAAAAAAAATGTCCTTCATTATCACAACAGACAAGTAAATATCCAACAAAAGCTTATGCTTGTTATAACACAAACGATAATGAACGGAAAAAATCTTCTTCAGGAGGAATTGGATATTTATTGGCTCAGTGTGTAACAAAATCTAAAGGCGTTGTTTATGGTTGTGCATTTACGCCACCATGGGGAATACAACACATTAGATGCACAAGTATTAATGAAATTGAAAGATTAAGAGGTAGTAAGTATGTACAAAGTGATATATCCAATATATACGATAGCATACAAAAAGATTTAAAAGCATCAAAAAAAGTTCTTTTTATTGGAACTCCATGTCAAGTCGCTGGTATTAAAGCAGCTTTTCCGGAAAATGAGTCTCTTTATCTTATAGATATTATTTGCCACGGAGTTTCATCTTTACAATTTTTAAAAGAGACATTACCTCACATAAAAATTCCTATTGCAAATATAAAGTTTCGCGAAGGAACATTCTTTCGCTTTTCTTTGGAAACATCTTCTGGCACTGAGATTTTATCACGAAATCTGAGCAATGATATGTATATGAAAGGTTTTTTTAACGGCACAACATTCCGCCCTAATTGTTATATCTGTCCATATGCAAAACAACAACGAATTTCAGACATAACAATTGGTGATTTTTGGGGAATAAAATCTACAACTATAAAAAATATAAAAGATGGAATTTCATTGTCATTGATAAACACCTTAAAAGGAGAAATGTTGTTTAATCAATGTAAAGATCAAATGTTCACTGAAATACGCCCTCTTAATGAAGCCTTTGCAGGAAACGAACAATTAAATAATCCATTTAAGAAGACTTTTAGAACTTCTATATTTAGATATCTATATCCCAAAATTGGATATAATCAAGCATTATGGTGTGCCTTACCGGATAAGGTATTAGCAATGCATCTAAAACATTTATTAAAAAAATAACATTAGAATCTATGAAAATAAAAACAATTACATGCCATAATGTATATAATTATGGCGCTTCGTTACAGGCTCACGCTTTAATGGACTACCTTGAAAAGCAAGGGCATCAAGTTGAAATAATTGATTATATGCCTTTGTATATCCGTAAAAATTTAAGTTTATGGGCAATTGGGAAAAAATGGAATAGAAATATATTTATAAAAATACTCTTTTATACTTACGTAGTGCCTATTCGACTTTTGCAAAAGAAAACCAGAAAGAAATTTGCAAAATTCAACGAGCGATATTTAAAGTTAACAAAACGATACAATTCTTTTGCTGAATTAAAAGCCAATCCACCCAAAGCTGATATCTTTTTTTGTGGAAGTGACCAAATTTGGAATACCCAAATTGACAATGGATTAGATTCAGCGTTTTATTGTGGATTTGCTGAAAAAGGAAGTTTGAGGGCTTCTTATGCTGCAAGCTTTTCCATATCAAGTTTACCGGAAGCAGACAAACCTTTTGTAAAAGAACACTTAGAACAAATGGATTTTATTTCTGTACGTGAAAAAAGTGGGCTAGATATATTAAGAAATTTAGGAATTAATAATGGGGTAGTTGTATTAGATCCCGTTTTTCTGAAACCCAAAGAAGAATGGTTGAATATGTGTTACAAACCCCAATATAAATCATACATATTGGTATATGATCAAGAAAATAATACAAATATAAAAAAAATAGCCCAATACCTATCCCGAATAGAAAAGAAACCAATTGTAGCATTTAAGGACTTGTATCCACGTAATTATGCAGATTATCAAGAAAAATATGCAGACCCGATAGACTTTATCAGCCTGATAGCTTATGCAGATGTTGTAGTTACCAACTCTTTTCATTGCATGGCCTTTTCTACAATTATGAACAAGCCTTTCTATGTCATACCTCGCACACACCAAAAAGTGAATTCCCGTATGGCAGACTTCTTACAAACATTAGGAATCTCTGACCGGCTTATTAACAATGAAGAAGCTTTACAAAAAGCCCAAAACATTGATTACAAACTCATTAATCCAATTTTATCTCAAATGCGAAAAAAATCTATTGACTATATAAATACCTGTTTAGCATCAAAACTTTAATTGAGTAGTGGCATTATGAATATTCTCATTTTTACATATAGCGTTACACGCACAGCTGGTGGTGTTTATGATGCTGTGCGCGAATTATTCACAAATGCAGCCTTTAAACAAGAAAAACTAAAGTTATTATCTTTCCAAGATGAATATTGTGATGCTGACCTTCCTGCATGGAATGGATTACCAATACAATTATTCACACCAGGATTTATGCTTCATTCAACAGAAGCCAAAAAAGCTCTTCTTTCAACAAAAGCGGACATCTTACATATGGAGGCATTATGGCGTTGTCCGCATCGCTGGATGGTTGATTGGAAAAAACAATATAAAAATAAACCGATTGTTTGTTCCCCACACGGAATGCTTGATCCTTACATCGTACAATCGCAAGGAAAATTTAAACGGCTTATATCAAACCTATTTTTTCAGAAAGGCTTAGAAGCAGTAGATTGCTATCATGCATTGTGCCAAAAAGAATTGGAAGATATTCGTGCTTATGGATTAAAACAACCTATTGCCATTATTCCTAACGGAATTAATCTACCTGACAAAACAAAGATTTATCCTCGAAAAGATGAGAAACTACATTTGTTATATTTAGGGCGTTTACACCGAAAAAAAGGAGTGGATATTTTATTAAAAGCTCTTGCAGAAATAAAAAATGAAAATCTTGATTTTTTAAAGAAATGGCATATTGATTTAGTAGGATGGGATCATGAAAATTGTAAAGTAGAACTGGAAAATATCGTCCGTAATGAACAGCTACAGGATTTTGTGACTTTCCATGGAGGATTATTCGGTGAAGAAAAACTACAAATGTATGCAACATCAGATGCTTATATTTTACCATCCCATGGCGAAGGTTTACCAATGACAGTGTTAGAAGCCTGGTCATGGAATTTACCTGTAATAATGACTCCTTATTGCAATATCCCAGAAGGTTTTGATGCAGGCGCAGCCATTAAAATCGATGATAATATTTCATCTGTTAAGAATGGGCTAATGACCTTATTTACAATGGATGGTAAACAAAGAGAAGAAATTGGAAAGAAGGGATTTCAATTAGTTTCTGAGAAATTTACGTGGAGCGCATCTGCACAAAAGATGATTCAACTTTATACATGGCTATTAGGGAATAACGAAAAACCAGACTTTGTTTTTCTTTAATTCAATAAAATATATCACATAAAGTCTTAAGTTATTTACTCTCAAAAAACTCTGTTTCATTAATATATTTTTTCACAATGCATTTACCAAAGAAAACACCAGGACATGTACTATTGGACATCAAAATAAAACGCGCCATTTGGAATATCACTGCTGCAATATTTTTCAGACCTTTTATTACAGGTTTTTTCAGGAAGTGGCGTATCGCTCTTTTAAAATTATTTGGGGCTAAAATAGAATGGGATGCTAATGTATATGCTTCTGTAAAAATATGGGCACCCTGGAATCTTCAAATGGGACACCGTGCATGTTTAGGCCCTGAAGTAATATGTTACAATCAGGATAAAGTAATCTTAGGAGATGATGTAGTTGTATCACAATATAGCTATCTATGTACAGCCTCTCACGAAATCAATATGTTAAATACCGCCAATGAATCTCTAATCACGGCACCAATCTGGATAAAGGAAAAAGCGTGGATTGGTTCGAAAGCATTTATTGGTTTAGGTGTATGTATAGGAAAAGCTGCTGTGGTTGGAGCAACAGCATCTGTTTATAAAAGCGTAGAAGATTATCATGTAGTAGGTGGAAATCCTGCAAAAACAATAAAAATAAGAGATTTAAAATGACAAAGATTTCAATAGCCGCCATTATCCTTACTAAGAATGAGGAAAAGCATATAACACGTTGCATCAATTCCCTGAAAGGAATCTGTGATGAAGTTTTTGTAATTGATTCTTTAAGTACAGACCGGACATGCGAAATAGCAGAGGAATTAGGGGCAAAAGTCTACAAAAACCCTTGGAAAAATTATGCTACCCAGTTCAACTACGGAGTGTATCAATGTCCTATCCAGTCGGAATGGATTTGGCGTATTGATGCAGACGAGTTTTTAGAGGGTAACATCGGCACAGCTGTAAAAAATGCGTTGAGCAACTGTTCTGAAAATGTAAATGGAGTGTATGTAAGAAAACGGATTGATTTCATGGGAAAGCCGTTATTACACGGAGGCTGGTATCCCTCCTACCACCTCAAAATCTTCCGTAAAGGCCATGGAGATTGTGAAAACCGATGGATGGACGAGCATATCCGGATATTTGATGGAACAACCATTACCATAGAAGAAGGAAATCAAGTGGATGCTAACCTCAATGATCTGACCTGGTGGACGGAAAAACACAACGGATATGCTACTCGTGAAATGGTAGATATGCTGATGATGGAGTATGGGCTGGATGCAAAAGCACAAGAAGTCATACCTAAATTTTGGGGAACAGAAGAACAAAGAAAGCGATGGCTCAAAATAAAATATATTAAATCCCCCTTATTTGTAAGGCCATTTATAAATTTCTTTTTAAGATATATCCTTAAAGGCGGATTCCTTGATGGAAAAGAAGGTTTTGTATGGCACATACTACAAGGATTCTGGTACAGAATGTTAGTCGATGCCAAAATCTTTGAGATAAAAAAACAATTCGAATATAAACCTGAAAAAATAAAGAAATATTTAATTGATAAATACAAAGTCTAATAGCTATTTAAGAAAATAGGACCACATGAAAAATTACACCATAGCAGTAGCCGGCACGGGCTATGTGGGGCTATCCATTGCTACCTTGCTATCACAGCATCATCAGGTAACAGCTGTTGACGTGATTCCTGAAAAGGTGGAGAAAATCAACCATCGCATCAGCCCGATTCAGGATGAGTACATCGAAAAGTACTTGGCAGAGAAGGAACTGAACCTGACCGCTACACTGGACGGGGCTTCAGCTTACCGGAATGCGGATTTCGTGGTGATTGCCGCTCCTACCAACTACGACCCGGTGAAGAATTATTTCGATACGTCGCACGTGGAAGAGGTGATTGACCTGGTACTGGAAGTAAACCCGGATGCGGTAATGGTAATCAAGAGTACCATCCCAGTGGGCTACTGCCGCAGCCTGTACGTGAAGTATGCGGAGAAGTTCCGCTCCACTCCTGCCCTTGCGGGAAAGAAATTCAACCTGCTGTTCTCGCCGGAGTTCTTGCGCGAAAGCAAGGCGCTGTATGACAACCTCTACCCCAGCCGTATCATCGTGGGCTTTCCGAAACTGATTAACGGACGCGACGAGGAGAACGCGGCTATTCAGGCGATTGCCGGAGAACACCTGGAGGAAAAGGCGCACGAATTTGCGGCACTGTTGCAGGAAGGGGCCTTGAAACCGGACATCGACACGCTGTTTATGGGACTGAAGGAGGCAGAAGCGGTGAAGCTGTTTGCTAATACTTATCTGGCACTGCGTGTAAGCTACTTCAACGAGCTGGATACGTATGCGGAGGTGAAAGGACTGAACACACAGGCCATCATTCAGGGTATCTGCCTGGACCCGCGCATCGGTTCGCATTACAACAATCCTTCTTTTGGTTACGGGGGCTACTGTCTGCCGAAGGATACCAAGCAGCTGTTGGCCAACTACCAGGATGTGCCGGAAAACCTGATTCAGGCCATTGTGGAGAGTAACCGTACGCGCAAGGATTTCATTGCTGACCAGGTGCTGAAGAAAGCGGGATATTACGACTATTACAACCGCGGGGATTACAGTCCGGAAGCGGAGAAGGAATGCATTATCGGAGTATATCGCCTGACCATGAAGTCGAACAGCGACAATTTCCGCCAGAGCAGCATCCAGGGGGTAATGAAGCGTATCAAGGCGAAGGGTGCCACGGTCATCATCTATGAACCGACTTTGGAAGACGGCACTACGTTCTTCGGCTCACGGGTGGTGAACAATTTGGAGGATTTCAAGAAGCAGAGCAACGCCATCATTGCCAACCGCTACGATGCGTGCCTGGATGACGTAAAGGAAAAAGTTTATACACGCGATATTTTCAGAAGAGACTAGTTACAGTTAATAATTAACAATGAATAATGAAAAACGGGTACGTGCACCGTTCTTCATTCTTCATTATTCATTCTTCATTATTCATTATTCATTATGGAGACTTTCAAACGTAACATACTGATTACCGGCGGTGCCGGATTTATTGGCAGCCACGTGGTGCGCCTGTTTGTAAACAAGTATCCGGAATACCGTATCATCAACCTGGACAAGCTGACGTATGCGGGAAACCTGGCGAACCTGAAGGACATTGAGAACCAGCCGAACTATGTGTTCATAAAGGCGGACATCTGCGACTACGAGAAGATGCAGGAGCTGATGGAGCTGTATCACGTAGATGGTATCATTCACCTGGCTGCAGAGAGTCATGTAGACCGCAGCATCAAGGATCCGTTTACCTTTGCACGTACCAACGTGATGGGTACGCTGTCGCTGCTGCAGGCGGCCAAGGTGTACTGGGAAAGTCTGCCGGAGAAGTATGAGGGCAAGCGTTTCTATCATATCTCTACCGACGAGGTATACGGGGCGCTGGAGATGACACATCCGGAGGGTATCGAGCCGCCGTTCACTACCACGGCTTCGTCGTCGGAACATCACCTGGCGTACGGAAAGGATTTCTTCTACGAGGATACGAAGTATAATCCGCACAGCCCCTACTCTGCCAGCAAGGCGAGCAGCGACCACTTTGTGCGGGCGTTCCACGATACGTACGGCATGCCGACCATCGTGACGAACTGTTCGAACAACTACGGGCCGTATCAGTTCCCGGAAAAGCTGATTCCGCTGTTCATCAACAACATCCGTCACCGCAAGCCGCTGCCGGTATACGGTAAGGGGGAAAACGTGCGCGACTGGCTGTATGTGGAAGACCATGCGCGGGCCATCGACGTGATTTTCCACAACGGTAAGACGGCAGAAACCTATAACATCGGCGGGTTCAATGAGTGGAAGAACATTGACATCATCAAGGTGGTGATTAACACGGTAGACCGTCTGCTGGGCCGCAAGGAGGGTGAAGACATGGATTTGATTACCTACGTGACCGACCGTCTGGGCCACGACATGCGTTATGCCATCGACTCTACGAAGCTGCAGAAGGAACTGGGCTGGGAACCGAGCCTGCAGTTTGAAGAGGGCATAGAAAAGACGGTACGCTGGTATCTGGACAACCAGGAATGGATGGACAACGTGACGAGCGGTGACTACCAGAAGTATTATGACTCGATGTATAAGGGACGGTAAAAATAGACCTGAAACGAGAAACGTATGAAAAAACCACCGTGAAGGAAACAAACCCTCCAAAAACGGTGTTTTTTTGAATTTCAGCAACAATTTTAATATGAAACCTGTTTATTTTTGTTACATTTGTCCTGTCGATTGATAGGAAAATAGCAACAAATATGATTTATACAGACTTCTCAGTAAAAAACTATAGAGGGATTCGCCAATGTAAATTGGAAAAGTTAGAATTGATAAACCTCTTCTTCGGAAAAAACAACTGTGGCAAGTCTTCTTTGCTGGAATCATTATTTATATTGTCAGGCCCTGACAACCCCACATTACCCATTTTAGCAAACAAGAGCAGAGCACTGGATTCATTGGAAGAAACGGATTTAAAAATTGAGTTCTATCAAGCAAATCCAGAACACATTATACAATTAAACAGTCTGGGAGAACAAAGCCGACAGGTTTCTATCCAAATGATAGAATCGCACTCCCAAAACATTTCACTGGAAGACTTACAAAAGAACTCATCGGAAAGTGCCGGTAAACGGTATGGACTGAAAATCAACTTCTCCACAGAAGCAGAGAAAGAAAGCAAATATCATTCTGAACTGGTGGTTACAGAAGAAAAAAGCGGAAACATTACCTCTGACAAAAGATACAAGGAGGCTCTTTACGCGGAATACATTCCTTCTAACCACATACAAATCGACATCGTGGAGAAAATGACTGAGATTATTCAGAACAAACAAGAAAAGGAAATTGTGGAAGCTCTCCAGATTGTAGAACCTCGTATCACTGACGTACAACTGGTAGGTAAAAGGGTAATGGTAGATGTAGGACTGCCGACCCGACTTCCAATCAATGTGTTGGGAGACGGAGTACGCAAAGTACTGGCTGTTATTCTTTCCATTTACACATGCAGAAATGGGGTGCTTATCATAGATGAACTGGATAATGGCTTGCATTTTTCGGTCATGCCGCAATTATGGGAAGCCATTCTTTATATGTGCCAGAAACATCATACACAGATTTTTGCTTCCACACACAGTATGGATTTAGTTAAATCGCTGGTCAAGGCTATTGGCAAATCAGCACAAATGCCACAGATAGCATCCTATAAGCTGATAAGAAAAGCTGACGACGAACTTGTGGCTCTACGTTATAGCGCAGAAGAACTGTCGTATGCTATCAAACAGGAAATGGAGGTAAGATAGGATGACACAGATTTTCATTGAAGCACGGTATGAAAAAACATCTGAGTATGTATTTTTAAATACAATCATAAAGGAGCTTGGATTTTCCGAAGAACAATATAAAATAATCTGTGTCGGCGGAAATAGCAACTTGGTAAAAGCAGCCAATAAATTCAAGGAGAATACCATTGAAGGTGGAAAAAATCTGATTATTTTTGATGCGGACACACCTGCTACGGGGTATGGATTTTCGGCTACCCTGCAACGCATCAACCAGGAATTGCAAAGCAATGGAATGCAGGCTGACGGAATCTTTCTTTTTCCGAACAATACAGACGATGGCATTTTCGAGAATTTACTGGAAAAACTGATGCAAAAAGAGACTCATGAACAATGGTTACATTGCTATTCTGACTATGAAACTTGTTTGGGGAATCATTATCTGACTCCTAATCTAAAGGGTAAATTGTTTACTTACATCAGTGCGCAAAAGACCCTGAGTAACACACAACGAAACAAATTGGGGAGCGGACAATGGCTGTTCAACGATGCCCAATATTGGAATCTCAACGCTCCTGAATTACAACCTTTAAAGAATTTTCTCTGTAATAACATTTCTTGAAATAAATTCTTCATTATGAAAAGATATTGCCAGACACTGGAGCTTTATGACGACAAGGAGCTGATTGAAGCCTACGTGGCAGAACATGCACACGTGTGGGAAGAGGTGAAAGCGGGTATCCGCGAGGTGGGTATCACGGACATGCAGATTTACATTGACGGAAACCGCCTGTTCATGATTATGGATACCACGGATGAGTTTGACATGGAACGGGATTATGCACGGCTGGCTACCCTGCCCCGTCAGGCGGAATGGGAAGCGCACATGGCGAAGTTCCAGAAAGCTGCTCCGGGAGCTACCTCGCAGGAGAAATGGAAGCTGATGACGCGGATATTTAAGCTGTAATGAGTGAATAATGAATAATTAAAAATTAAAAACGAGTAAGTGTCATCATTCTTAATTCTTCATTATTAATTCTTCATTCTTCATTCTTAATTCTTCATTCTTCATTCTTCATTATTAATTGGACAACATGAAAAAGCTATTGTCATTGCCACCGAATCTGGTGGAATGTTTTCACGATATTATGCACACGGACCACAAGGAGTGGTTCTGCACATCGGACCCGGTGGGAAAGAAACTGGGTTCGGGAGGTGGTACGGCCTGGCTGCTGAATGCTTGCCGGGAGGAAGAGGATAAGGATGCCGCACTGGGTGACTGGCTGGCGCGGGAAAAGCGTATCCTGCTGCATGCGGGAGGACAGAGCCGCCGTCTGCCAGGCTATGCACCGTCGGGCAAGGTACTGACGCCGATACCGGTGTTCCGCTGGGCACGCGGACAACGCATCACACAGGACTTGCTGTCGCTGCAGTTGCCGCTGTATGAGGAAATTATGGAACGGGCGCCGAAGGGACTGCGTACGCTGATTGCGAGCGGCGATGTGTACATCCGTGCCACGGAACCGCTGCAGGAGATTCCGGATGTGGACGTGGTGTGCTACGGCTTGTGGGTGGACCCGGAACTGGCAAAGAACCACGGAGTGTTCGTGTCGTCGCGGAAGGAACCGGAGAAGCTGGACTTCATGCTGCAGAAACCGAGCGTGGAGGAAATGGGCCAGCTGATGCAGGATTACCTGTTCCTGATGGACATCGGTATCTGGCTGCTGAGCGACCGCGCCATCGAGCTGATGGTGAAACACTCTACCGACAAGGACGGGGGCGTGAAGTTCTACGACATGTACTCGGAGTTCGGACTGGCACTGGGAGCGCATCCGCGCATCGTGGATGAGGAACTGAACAGCCTGAAGGTGGCTATCCTGCCGCTGCCGGGCGGGGAGTTCCACCACTACGGTACGAGCCGGGAGATGATTTCGTCGACACTGGCGGTGCAGAACTGCGTGACGGACCAGCGGGCGATTATGCACCACAAGGTGAAACCGCATCCGGCGGTGTTCGTGCAGAATGCGGAGATGGAGTTCCCGCTGACGGCAGACAACGCGGAGGTGTGGGTGGAAAACAGCCACGTGGGCAAGAACTGGACGCTGCACAGCCGGAACATCATCACGGGGGTACCGCGCAACGACTGGGCGCTGAACGTGCCGGAAGGGGTGTGCATCGACGTAGTGCCGATGGGCGAACGGGAGTTTGCCGCACGTCCGTACGGGTTTAACGATAAATTCAAGGGGAGCCTGAAGGAGGCTTCTACAATATATCTGGGTCGTCCGGTAACGGAATGGCTGGCGGAAAGAGGTCTGACAGCGGACGAGATCCGGGGTTGTGAGGACTTGCAGTCGGCTGCGATTTTCCCGGTGACGGACTCGATAGAGGATTTGGGCACGGTGCTGCAATGGATGACGGACGGCGGACAGGGTGAAGCCGGACGGGCTATCTGGCAGAAGGCACGGAAGGTATCAGCCGACGAAATTTCGGCGTATGCAAACCTGCGACGGCTGTTTGCCCAACGGGAGGTGTTCCGCAAGGAAAACTGGAGCCTGCTGGCCAAGAACCAGGAACGGAGCGTGTTCTATCAGGTGGACTTGCAGGAGGCAGCGGAAGCGTTTGCCAAAGGGGGAATCGCCCTGCCGGAGGAACTGCCGGAGGGGACTTCCCTGCTGAAGCGTATCAGCGATGCGATGTTCCGTGCGAAGGTGCGCGAGCTGGAGGGGAATCCGGAAGCGAAGGAACTGGAGGCACGGGCGTTCGGCCTGATGCGTCAGGGACTGACCAGCACGATGGATTACCGTCAGCAGCCGAAGTTGTCGGTGTATGCGGACCAGATTGTGTGGGGACGCAGCCCGGTGCGTATCGACATAGCAGGGGGATGGACGGATACCCCACCCTACAGCCTGATGGAGGGCGGAAATGTAGTGAATCTGGCCATTGAGCTGAACGGACAGCCGCCGCTGCAGGTGTACGTAAAGCCGTCGAAGGAGTACCGCATTACATTACGCTCGATTGACCTGGGTGCCATGGAGGTGGTGTCTACCTACGAGGAGCTGCAGGATTTCAACAAGGTGGGTTCGCCTTTCTCTATTCCCAAGGCGGCACTGGTACTGGCAGGGTTCCATCCGGATTTCTCCATGGAACGGTTTGCTTCGCTGGAAGCACAGCTGAAGGCGTTCGGTACGGGTATTGAAGTAACCTTGCTGTCGGCCATTCCGGCGGGTTCGGGACTGGGCACCAGCTCTATCCTGGCGGCTACGGTGTTAGGGGCGCTGAATGATTTCTGTGGCCTGAACTGGGACAAGCAGGGCATCGGCAGCCGTACGTTGGTATTGGAACAGTTGCTCACCACGGGGGGCGGCTGGCAAGATCAGTACGGAGGTGTGCTGCACGGGGTGAAGCTGTTGCAGACGCAACCGGGATGGCACCAGGAACCGAAGGTGCGCTGGCTACCGGACTATCTGTTCACGAGCGACGAGTACCGCAAGTGTCACCTGCTGTATTACACGGGCATTACGCGTACGGCCAAGGGTATCCTGGCGGAGATTGTGAAGGGTATGTTCCTGAACTCGAACCGTCACCTGCACCTGCTGGAACAGATGAAGGGTCACGCCATGGATATGTACGACGCCATCCTGCGGAATGACTTCGAGGAAACGGGACGTCTGATACGGAAGACGTGGAAGCAGAACCAGCTGCTGGATGAAGGTACGAACCCGGCGGCGGTACAGGCCTTGACGGAACGGATTGACGACCTCTGCCTGGGATATAAGTTGCCGGGGGCCGGTGGTGGCGGTTACCTGTACATGGTGGCCAAGGATCCGGATGCGGCGGTGCGTATCCGCCGGATTCTGACAGAGGAACGTCCGAACGAACGGGCGCGCTTCGTGGAGATGAGTTTATCGAACAAGGGACTGGAAATCAGTAGAAGCTGAGATGGAAAAGATTGGATTAGTAAGAACCAGGGACGGAAAGAGTTTCCTGGTTCCTTTTATTTTGATTACTTCCCTCTTTTTTCTGTGGGGAGTAGCACACAGTATTCTGGATGTGCTGAACAAACATTTTCAAGATACACTGGAGATTACCCGCACGCGCTCGGCCTTGATTCAGGCGGTGGTGTACGGAGGGTATTTTATCATGGCGCTGCCGGCGGGACGGATTATCCGCCGCTTCGGCTACCGCACAGGGGTGCTGACGGGCCTGGTGCTGTATGGCATCGGGGCGTTGCTGTTCATTCCGGGAGGACGGATTCAGTCGTTTGAGTTTTTCCTGCTGGCACTGTTCGTCATCGGTTGCGGACTGACCTGCCTGGAAACGGCTTCGAACCCGTATGTCACGGTGCTGGGTGAACCGGAAGGCAGTGAGCGGCGCATCAACCTGGCGCAATCGTTCAACGGGCTGGGCTGGATTTGCGGTCCGCTGGCGGGAGGCTTCTTCCTCTTTGCCGGAGGAGGTGACGTGACTACTCCTTACGCGGTGCTGGGTACGGTGGTGCTGTGCATTGCCATCCTCTTTTCGCGGGTGAAACTGCCGGAAATAGGCAGGGAAGCTGAAAGCGGACAGGCTGAAGCGAACGGGAAATCGCTGTGGAGAACGACCTCGTTCACGGTGGGATTGCTGTCACTTTTCCTTTACGTGGCTGCACAGACGGGTATCAACAGTTTCTTCATCAACTACGCCACCGAAAATGCGGGTGTTTCGGCACAGGAGGCTTCGGTATGGCTGTCGTTCGGCGGCATGGGACTGTTCATGGCCGGACGCATGGGCGGAAGCTGGCTGATGCGCTTCGTGAAGGGGGAAAAAGTGCTGGCCGTTTGTGCGGCTGGTGCTTGTGTATGCATGGCGGCAGTCATTCTGATGCCGGGCGGAGCAGGATGGTATTTCCTGTTACTGTGCTTTTTATGTGAATCGATTATGTTTCCTACTATTTTTTCCTTATCTTTGCGCCACGTTGGCACACAAACCAAACAGGCTTCTTCTTATCTGATTATGTCGATTGTAGGAGGAGCAGTGGCTCCCTTGTTAATGGGGCTCATAGCCGACCGTATTTCCATGGCAGTGGGATTTATCGTACCGCTGATTTGCTTTATGGAAATTGGGGGATTCGCAGCAAAATACAGAAAACTATCGTAATGGTTTTGTCACATTATCGTACACAGGCAACGGATTATTTATTGCTAGAGAATAGAACTTTGATATGAAGATATCCATTATTACCTCATGCTTCAACCGGGAAGCGACCATCGGTCAGGCAATTGAAAGCGTATTGTCACAGGATTATCCGGACATCGAATACATTGTAGTGGACGGAGCCAGCAAAGACCGTTCGCTGGAAGTAATCAATCGTTACAAGGACAGAATATCCAAAATTATCTCAGAGCCCGACAAAGGAATGTACGAAGGCATCAATAAAGGCATCAAGGCAGCTACAGGGGATATAATCGGACTGCTGCACAGCGATGATTTTCTGTATGCCAAGGATACCATCAGCCGGATGGCGCAAGAATTTGAACGGACGGGAGCAGACTTTGTGTATGGCAACGGCTTGTTTGTTGACCCGGACAATACGGATAAGGTGATTCGAAACTGGATGGGAGGAAGCTACAGCAAATGGAAGGTACGCCACGGATGGCTGCCACTGCACCCTACATGCTACATCCGGAAGGAATGCTATGACCGATACGGATTATACGATGAAAGTTACAAGATTGCAGCAGACTCGGATTTGCTGGTAAGATTCCTATACGAAGCCGACTTAAAGGTGGAATATCTGAATGAATACATCGTACGCATGCGCATGGGAGGTTTATCGACCGACAGTGCACGACGAAAAAAAATGTGGGACGAGGATGTCAGAATGTACCGGAGCCACGGCTTCTCTCCTACACTCACCAAACTGCAAAAAATGGCCTGGAAGGTACCGCAATTTGTTTCGGCCAAACTGAAATTCTAAGGATGGGATAGCCAACTGAGACTTTAAAACGTAACATCAGTATACTTTTTTGAGGTTTAATCGTATAATTTACCATTATGCGATTAAACCTTTCATTATTTCATTGATTTTTAGACAAAAATCCAATTACTTTGCATCGGCATTTTGGATAAAAAACAAAAACATAGCGCATGAGAACAAAATATTATGCATACGATCGTTGGGTGAGCCTTTTTATCGTTACTTGTGAGACACTGATTACAGGGGGATTGTTCTATCTGTTGTTCCTCACTATGGAAGATACGCCATGGCACAAGATATTGCAGGCACCGCACCTGCAGGTCATACTGACAGTGATGCTTTGCTACTTCGTATCGGCCATGCAGGCTGGCGTGGTACTTTACCGGCGTAAGGTATATGCCTACCAGATTCTGAGTAAGGTATTGAAAAGTACAATCTGCTTCGGAGTATTGTCGGGGGTAGTGCTGGAGCTGGGACGATTCATGGATGTCTGGTCGTATTTCTACCTGACTTTTTTAGGGCTGCTGTTTATTTCGCTGTCTGTATTCCGTATCCTCATGCGATGGGGGTTGAAAAGATACCGTTCGAAAGGTGGTAACCTGCGCTATGTGGTGCTGGTGGGTAGTTCGGAGAACAACCGCGAACTGTATTATGAACTGACGACTCAGGACTGGACCGGATTCAGGGTAAAGGGGTATTTCGACTTCGAGCCGAACCCGAAGTTTCCACAGGAATGTCCGTACCTGGGAAAGCCCCAGGATGTGAAAGAATACCTGGAAAAGAACGGAAACACGCATTACCTGTTCTGCTGTCTGCCTTCGAAGGAGCATGTCATTATCCGCTCGCTGATTAATTACTGCGAAAACAATCTGGTGCATTTCTACAGTGTGCCGAACATTTACAACTACCTGCAGAACCGGGTATATTTCAATATGATAGGAAACGTACCTTTCCTGAGCCTACGACCGGACCCGCTAAGCCGGATGGGCAACAAGATGATGAAACGGGCGTTCGACATTGTGTTCTCACTGCTGTTTCTGTGTACGCTCTTCCCGATTATCCTGCTCATTGTGACCATTATCACCAAGCTGACGATGCCGGGACCAGTATTCTTCAAACAAAAACGAAACGGACTGAACGACAAAGAGTTCTACTGCTATAAGTTCCGGAGCATGAGGGTGAACACGCAGGCCGACTCGCTGCAGGCTACCAAGGATGACCCGCGCAAGACACGCTGGGGAAACATCATGCGAAAAACGAGCATCGACGAACTGCCGCAGTTTATCAATGTGCTGCTGGGTGACATGAGCGTGGTAGGCCCCCGCCCGCACATGCTGAAACACACGGAGAAATATTCGAAACTGATTAACAAGTATATGGTGAGACACTTCGTGAAGCCGGGTATCACGGGCTGGAGCCAGGTGACGGGCTATCGCGGAGAGACCAAGGAGCTGAAGGATATGGAAGGACGTATCCGTGGAGATATATGGTATATCGAACACTGGAGCTTCGGTCTGGATTTGTTTATCATCTATAAAACGGTGGCGAACGCCATACACGGGGAAAAGAACGCATACTAGGACTTAATGAGAATTTATTTTTAACCAAAGTTTTATGAATCATTTTTTAAGGCGGGGTATCTGCCTGGGAGCATGGGTGGCCGGTTGCGGTATGGCTCATGCACAGCTGGCCGCGGTGAAAACGAACGCGCTGCTGTGGGGGAACCTGACGCCGAACATTTCAATGGAGCTGGTGACAGCTTCCAAATTCAGCCTGGAAGGGACTGTGTTTTACGGGCTGAACAAGACACCGCTGAACGCCCAGCTGAAAGGGGCACAGGCGGAGTTCAGGTATTGGATTTCTGAAAGGCCAATGGCACGCACGTTCATCGGCTTATCTGTAAGCGGAGTAAGGTATACGGTGGTGCACAAGGGAAAGGCGCATCAGGGAGAAGCTGCAGGACCGGGACTGACGTACGGCTATGCCTGGCCGCTGAGCAAACGGTTCAACCTGGAATTCTCGGCCGGAGTGGGTGCCCTGTGGTACAGGGAGAAAAAATATCCGGAGGGTACATACCTGAAAAAAGAAGAGTATAATGCAAACGGAGTGAAGTGTGTGCCGACAGAAGTAGCGGTGTCATGCTGCTATTTATTCTAAGAAGCTGAAGCGTATGAATAGGAAAAGAATAAGCCGCATCGGAAAATATGTACTGGTTACGATGCTGCTGACTGCTGCCCCCGCAAGCGGATGGGCGCAGCGAATGATCAAGGTGAGCGGCACGGTCTACAACATTGCAGACAAGAAAAAGAAGGTTCCGTTCTCGGGAAGCGTGGTCTATGTATATAGCTGCAAGACGGTGGCGGCCGCGAAGGACCTGAAGAACAGCCTGGACAAGGATAATACCAATTTCGCACTGTTCATGAACGAAGATGAAAGGGCGGAAACGGATGCCAACGGGTATTACGAGATTCTGGTGCCGGACAACGGGGCACTGGTGTTCAAAGCCGGCCTGAACAAGGCCATTCTGGAAAAGGTGAGCAACCGCATGAAAATAGACGTAGAAGTGGATGACGGTATCTATCTGAAGGAGGTAGTGGTAACGGGAGAACTGAAGCAGATTCAGCCGGAACCGAAGGCCAGCCGACTGATAGGTAACCGTTTTTATCCTTATAATACGTTCCTGGTTCCGCATGGAGAGGGTAACAAGTATTCGCGCCTGATTGTGCAGCCGTATGTGCTGAACTGTGCGACCAATGACACGGTGGCTTTCCTGAAACCACTGGTATACGACGGCAAGGAATATCACCTGACCCAGACCCGACGAATGGGGTACGACCTGAAAAGGGATGCTCTGGAGCCTTATATCCAGTCACGGCCGCTGGTGAATGAGCGGATGGTGATTGAATGGCAAGACACGGTGACGGTGCCCGACCCGAACGTGAATTACAGTTGCTATGCGGACTTCTGTATAGAGGACTACAACAATGTTCCGTTCAGAAAAACGTATCAGATTAATACATGCGAGAACAAGCGCCCCCTGAAATTCCTGCAATATGACCTGATAGCCCTGGATATGGATTTCCAGAAATATCCGGAGAAGGCACAGGTGGAGAAGTTTGACACGGAGGACCAGGTGGAGCTCAGCTTTGAAATCAACTCGGACCGGCTGACGGACGACCCGAAGAACCAGGAGAGTCTGGCCGGAATACGGAAAAAACTGAACCTGATTCTGAACGAGCCCGGCGCCATGCTGAAAGAGTTTCACGTCATCGGCAAGGCATCGCCGGAAGGATATTACCAGCAAAACCTGCAGCTGGCCCAGAAACGTATGCAGCGGATTCAGCAGGAGGTTATCGGGGTACTCCCCCATGCGGTATCCGAACGCGTGTATCAGAACCCGCAGGCGGAAGTGGCTTCATGGAACGAGGTGGCCGAACTGCTGGAGAAGGACAGCCTGATGGAAACGGCCGGTTTCATCAGAAAGGTTGTAAGAGAACTGCCCGACCAGATGAACCGGCAGGGACAGCGAATCAAGGCCTCCAAGGACTACCGTACGGTGATTGTGCCTTACCTGGAGCAGCTGAGACAAGTGAAGTACCTGTGCCGTTATGACATCTACCGGGAACCGACCGACAAGGAGGTGATGGCGGCTTACCGGAGAAAAGGACTGAACGGGATGTACACCCGGTATGAATACTGGAAGCTGCTGCAATTGCTGAAGGACAGTCAGGAAAAGGAGGCGGTGGCACGCAAGGCATACGAAGAATCGCTAAGCATGAAGCGTCCATGGGTGCTGGCCGGAAACACGCTGGCCAAGCTGTACCTGGAAAAGGATGTGACCGACACGCAGATACTGGAACCGCTGATAGACCGTACCATCTTTACCGTGAACTATGAAAGGAAAAACATGGATACGGGAAGAACGGAGATTATCAACCCGATTGAAGTGGTGGTGAACCAGCTGTGCATGTACATCAAAGCGGGCGACTTTGAGAATGCCAGTGTCATGGCCAAGCTGATTCCGGCGGATTACAAGGAATTTGACCTGGTGAAGGCGTACGCATGGGCCATGGGCGGCTATTTCCAGGGAGGAAATACGCCTGAAGAGACGCAGCGAGCTACAGAGACCTTCCGCACCATCTGCCAGTCGTCCGTACAGAACGAGGCGGTGATGAACCTGGCACTGGAAACGCCACAGGGAAACGCGCAGGCGGACAAGGCGCTGGAACAGATGGCGGACGAGAGTCCGGTGAAATGGTACCTGAAGGCGGTGACGGAAGCCAGAAAGGGAGACGTAGGACTGACGGAAGCGGCTCTGTATCTGGTGAGATGTTTCAACCTGGACCAGAAGATGATTGTCACTGCCCAGAACGACGGTGAATTCACGAAAGAGATTGTGGAAACGGCGTTGGAGATGTATAAGAATCAGTAATCATGAAAATAAACAGAAAGACTTTATATATAGCTGCCCTCGGCTATTTGTGGATGGGCGGAACGGAAACCATCCTCGCACAGGATGCCACAGCCGATTCGGTAAAAACCGGCTTTTTCAACGCGATGGATTATGTGAGACAGAAAAGGTATATCCCTGCCGGAAGGGTGATTGACCCCAAGGCCAGGGGATGGAATTCTTCCTTGTCGATTTTTGCTGGTGCCGGGAAACTGGGAGGCGGAGCGGCAGGCCCCTACTCCAAAGAATTCGGTATCGCCTTCACAAAGGATGTAACCTCGTTCAACAGTTACCGTCTGGCCGTAGAAGGGGCGGTGAACGAACAGATTGGAAGAGGCGGCGTGGAAATAGCGCACATGTTCCGGATACTGGATTACCTGAGGGGCTACAAGGACGACCTGCGATGGGACCTGGAAACGGTACTGGGTATCGGCATCTACGGGACGAAAAACAAGGTTTCAAAGGAACGTTTCGTAGCTGGAGGCATACACGGCGGACTGCACGTGAACTACCATCTGCACAACCACCTGGACCTGTTTCTGGAACCGAGGGTGAATCTTTTTACCGACGGCATCAACGGACTGGAGTCGCAGAAGAGATATGACATCGGTGCCCAGGCGATGGCCGGACTGACTTACCGGTTTACCGGACTGAACAAGACTTCCGGTCCTTCGGCCAACTCCGGCGCACTGGACAACCTGTTCTACGAAATTTATGCGGGTATTCAGGGAGATTATTCTGCCAGAATACGAAAGGCACCGATAATGAACGGGGTACTGGAACCCGTAGGTCCGGTAATGGGTATCAGCATGGGAAAATGGTTCCTGCCTTTCGGGATAAGGGGAACTTTATTTGCCGGAGTGCATAATACCCTCTCCGAGAAGGGCACTGAAAAGATAAAAGAAGGCTACGGAGGCGTGCGACTGGAGGCTATGGTCAACCTGAACCGTCTGTTCGACGACCGGGTGACTGACCCCCGACTGGAAGTAAACCTGATGGGAGGTGCGGAAGCCGGATTCGTGGCACACCGGGGAGCGACTTATGCCCGCAAAGTCAGACCTTTCACCGGACCGACACTCGGAGGACAGCTGGTGTATGCCGTAAACGACCACATCGGCGTATTCGGGCAGGCACGCTGGAGCAAGAACAGCTATACGCAAAATTTCTTGCACGGAACGAGCAGCAAACGCCGCATGCAGAACCTGAGCATAGAAATGGGGGTGCAGTACAGAAGACGCGAAGAATGTATTACCCGTCACCAATACCTGTTTGAACCCTATAACTTTGTATCGGTCGGCATGGGAGCAAATTACCCGATGCGTACCGGAGACCAGCAGCTGAAGGCCATGATGAAGCACCTGGGACAGCAATTCTATGTGGGGTATGGAAGAAGATGGAGCAAATACTCATCGGTTAGAGGATACATCGAAATGGCGCATTATCCTTACAGTGTGAGCAAGCATGTATATCCCTTTACCCTCGGAGCGGACTACCTGGTAGACCTGAGCACCCTGGCCGCAGCGTATAACCCGGAAAGAATCTTTACGGTGGAAGGCCTGGCGGGTATTTTATACACGCACCACGGAACGGCACAAAAGGACTATTTCGGCGTACAGGCCGGGCTGAAAGAAACCGTGCGGATAAATGACCAATGGGGCGTCTTTGCGGAAGAAGTGCTGAGGGGCTACAAGGGAGCCATCACCCCGGGGGCCAGAACCTTGACGGAGAAGGGAATCTCCCTGCTTCCGTATGCGAATTTAGGGGTGAACCTGTACTTTTAGGCAGTTTTTTTATTAAACCTCACACATTTTGATAGATATCTTATCATTCCTTATCACGGTTTGGAAATATTGTATTATCTTTGACGCAGAATTAATAATTACATGAATATGAATAGTAGAATTTACATTCTGGCTATTGCACTGATGACAGGTGTAGGTGCAATGGCGCAAAACACGCAGCAAAACAGCAACGTAGAAAAGATTGAAAAATACACTGTACAGACCAACTTGTTTGGCGACAACTTGTTTGTAGGAGCCAACATCGGTGCACAGATGTATGTAGGCGACTACATTTCTAAAGGAAAAGCCGGCAAACTGATTACTCCGACATTCGAAATCAATGTAGGAAAATGGTTTACTCCAGTTATCGGACTGAGAGCGGGATTCGGCGGCTACCAGGCTAAAGGTTACTCAGTTAAAGATGCTGGTTTTGCCTACAAACGCGTAGACACCAACGTGTATCGCACCAAATGGGGAATCCTGCACTTGCACGGTGACGTAATGCTGAACTTCACCAACCTGTTCTGCGGCTACCGTGAAGACAGATTGTACAATGCAATTCCTTACGTGAGCATCGGTTACCTGCGCGGTATCGACAATAACGAAAACGAATTGTCAGGAGGTATCGGATTCATCAACCGTTTCCGTTTGAACAAGGCTTGGGACTTGAACTTGGAATTGAAAGGAAACATCAACAACGACGTGATGGACGGTATCCGTGGCGGAAAGAATATGGAAGGTTCTGCAGCCATCATGGTAGGTGCAACTTACCGCTTCAACCGCAGAGACTGGACTAAGGGTACCGGTATCTCGGCTGCTGAAATGCAGGCTGTACAGAATCAGCTTAAGAGCATGAACGAAGAAAATGCCAGCTTGAGAAACCGCGTAAATGCACTGGAAGAAGAAAAACGTAACCAGCCGGTTGTAACTGAAACCAAGGCTAGCAACAAGCTGCCGGATGCAACTGAATATGTAGCGTTCTTCGACATCAACAAGGCTTACCTGAGCGAAAAAGAAGCAGTGAACCTGGAAGCTTATGCAAACCTGATCAAGAAGTATCCTGAAAACAAATTCATCATCACAGGATATGCTGATAAGCAGACTGGTTCGGCTGAATTCAACGAACGCCTGAGCAAGCTGAGAGCGGAAGCTGTATACAATACACTGGTAGATAAATATGGTGTAAACAAGGATCAGCTGACAATGGAATACAAAGGTGGTGTTGACACTATGTTCCGCGAAAATCCGCGTCTGAGCCGCGCCGCTATCATCCGCATGGCAAAATAAAAAAAACACTAAAATCATAGGAAATCGCTGCACTTCCTTGAAAAAGGAGATGCGGCGATTTCTTTTTTTCATTCTTTCTCTTACATTTGCAAACTAACCTTTTTTACGTAACTTTTTAAACGAATTTAGATATGATCATAGCTGTTGACTTTGACGGTACTATTGTGGAACACCGCTATCCGGAAATCGGACGGGAAAAGCCTTTTGCCTTTGACACACTGAAAATGCTGCAAAAAGAGGGGCATCGGCTGATTTTGTGGACTGTAAGAGAGGACAAGCTGCTGGAAGAGGCCGTGGATTTCTGCCGACAGCATGGAGTGGAATTTTATGCGGTCAATACGAACTATCCGGAGGAACAGGAGGCGCATCAGCATTTCTCGCGGAAGCTGAAGGCGGATGTGTTCATTGACGACCGCAATCTGGGGGGAATGCTCGACTGGGGAAGCATTTACCGCATCATACATTACCGCCTGAAAATTGCGGATCTGGTGGCCGAAACGCTGGATGAAAGGCTGGAAGAGGGCATCGAACGCCGGAAACAGGAGAAGAAGAAAAGACAGGGCTTGTTTGGCAAGCTGTTCGGATGAGACACATCCGGAGAAGATACGAAAGAAGCTGTTTCACACGGAGCATTCCGACAGTGAAACAGCTTCTTTTATTGTATCCCTTTTGGGGAGAATTATTCTACGTAGAGCACCAGTCCCTTAAGGTATTCACCTTCCGGATGGTAGATGTTGACCGGATGGTCGCCCGGCTGGGTGAGCTGGTGAAGAATGCGCACGCTGCGTCCGCTCTGTGCAGCGGCGGTAAACACGGCGTTACGGAAGTCCTGCTTGTTCACCACCTGCGAACAGGAGAAGGTAAAGAGGATGCCGCCCGGACGTATCTTTTCGAAGGCCTTGGCATTGAGCTTGGTGTAACCGCGAAGGGCATTGCGCAGGGCATCGCGGTGCTTGGCAAAGGCCGGCGGGTCGAGGATAATCAGGTCGTACTGGTCGCCCATGCGGTCGAGGAACTTGAAGGCATCTTCCGCAAAGGCCTGGTGACGGGTATCGCCGGGGAAGTTGAGGGATACGTTCTCGTTGGTCAGGTCGATGGCCTTGGCAGAGCTATCTACCGAGTGAACAAGGTTGGCCCCTCCCCTCATGGCATAGAACGAGAAGCCGCCGGTGTAGCAGAACATATTGAGCACGTTACGGCCCTTGGCATAGCGTTCCAGCAGGGCACGGTTCTCGCGCTGGTCGATGAAGAAACCGGTCTTCTGTCCCTTGAGCCAGTCTACGTGGAACTTGAGTCCGTTCTCCATGGCCACATTCTCCGGACTTCCGCCTTTGAGGAAGCCGTTTTCGGTAGCCAGCAGGTCGGCCTTGAAGGGCAGCGTGGTTTCTGATTTATAATAGATGTGCTGGATGACGTCGCCCATCACTTCTTCGAGGGCTTCGGCCACTGCCATACGGTCGAGGTGCATACCGGCAGAGTGCGCCTGCATCACGGCAGTATGGTCGTACACGTCGATAATCAGTCCGGGCAGGTTATCGCCCTCGCCGTGTACCAGACGGTAGGTGTTGTTCTGAGGATTGCCCAAAACGCCCAAGGCACAGCGGAGGTCTTTGGCCACCTGCAGGCGGCGTACCCAGAACGCATGGTCGATGGGTTCCTGACGGAAGGAAAGCACACGCACGGCGATGCTTCCAATCTGGAAATGTCCGCAGGCAATGAATTCTTTCTTGGAGGTGTAGACATCTACTACTTCACCTTCTTCCGGCTCTCCTTCCACACGGGCGATGGCTCCGGAAAAAACCCAGGGATGGAAACGCTTGAGCGATTCTTCCTTTCCGGGTTTGAGAAATACTTTCTTATAGCTCATTTGTATGGTTTAAGTGATTAATCTTCGAGGGGTTGCGGGAGAACTTCCGTACGTATCACACGGTACTTGCCCGAAAGGCGAAGTTCTTCCAGGTATTGATAAATGCGCACACAGGCCCAGGCATCGGTGGCGGCATACAGCTGCTGTGCCTCGGTCAGGGTGTCGGCCTCCCAGTTGGACAGGCGCTGGCTCTTGGAAATCTTTTCCTGAAAGAGGAGGGCATAGATTTTCTGCAGGCTCTTTTCTTCTATGCCGAAAGAGGCCACGTAGTCCTGCAGCTCCACCCAGTTGCCCATGCGCGGGTCTTTCTGGTTGCGGCGGCGCAGCATGGCGAAATCGTCTTTCAGCGACAGACCGATTTTGAGCACGTCGTTCTGAAGGAACTCTTCCAGGAAGTCCGGCAGCCCGAGGTGGTTCAGGCGGAACAGGAAGCAGGTGTCGTAAGTAGAGACCTGCAAGAGGGCCACCTTGTTGACGGCTCCCTTCCGGAACGAAGGGCGTGTTTCGGTGTCCACCCCCACCAGTACATGGGTATTGAGGTAATCGATGGCCTTGCGAGCCTCGGCCTCGGTGTAAATCACGAAGATGCGACCGGGGAAAGAGACTTTGGGTAACTCCGCAACGATTTTCTTATCTATTTTACTCTGTAGTTCTACCATTCAGTTTACGGGTTTAGGGTTATTCGTCGTCGCCCATGTCAAGGCCTTCGTAGAGTTCTTCTTCGGTGCAGTTGTCTTCGTAGAGTGCAGAATCTTCCTCTTCCTGACTGCTGTGCGAAAACTGGCGGTACTTCACGTCGTGAAGGGCACGCATCACATTGACCAGACGCTGTCCCCAGAACTCGGCAAAGAGTTCACGGCAGATAGCTAAAGAGTCGTTCATGGTGTGCTCCAGGCCCAACTGGAACACGCAGATGAAATCCTTGATGGGCTGGTAAATGTCGGCCAGGCTTTCGGAAATGTTCTGATGAATGGGGGTATCACTATAGGCCATGTCATCGAGGAACACTTCGAGGTAGTCATCGTATTCGCCCAAGAGAGAGGCGATGGAACCGCGAAGCACTTCGTAATCGGTCTCGGTCACGAAGGTTTCCGGGTCGGCATCTTCCATCCGCTCGCAAGCAGGAAGCAACGAAGCCTTCAGGTATAAAAGGGGAAGGAGTTTCAGGGATTTGTCGACGAAATCCCGACAACGCATATCGGACACACGCTCCATAAATCCACAGAACTCGGCAGCCACTGTCACGAACTCGACTGCATTTTTATCGAATATTACTTGAGAGTTTTTTTCTTCCATATTCATGCTAATTGACGTGCAAAGGTACAAAAAAAATTTCTCAGTTTTAGTTTTATTCGTACATTTGCATGTATGTTTAGTTAATTCGAATCATCATGCAAACAAAAAAAACAGATACAAGCAAAAGTGAAAAAGCGGCTGCCGTGGCCGGAAAAACATGGACTATCCTGAAAAGTGAGACTACCGCGTTCGTCATCGGACTGCTCTGCGTCATCTTCGGCGTGTACTTGCTGCTGGCTTTCAGCTCGTTCTTCTTTACGGGAGGAAACGACCAGAGCATTCTGTCGCATCCCAACCCGTCGGAGCTGCTGGAAACGGGCAACCGCATACAGAACTATGCCGGAGCACGGGGAGCACAGCTGGCGCAATTCCTGATTAACGACTGCTTCGGGTTTTCGGCTTACTGTATCATTATCTTCTTAGTGGTGGCCGGCATGAAGCTGATGAAGGCGTATGAGTTCCGCATCCGTTACTGGTTCTTAGGCTGTGCCACGGTGATGGTGTGGCTCTCTGTAACCTTAGGATTTGCATTCGGAGGACTGTTAGAAAATTCTTATATTTATCCGGGGGGACTGCACGGCTACAACGTGAGCCTGTGGATTCGCTCGCAAATCGGTGCGCCGGGATTGATTTTAGTGCTATTAGCTACCGCCATATTGTTCGGCGTGGCACTGACCCGACAGACCATGGGCGTGGTGAGAAAAGCGCTGCATCCGCAAAAAGGCAATAACGCGGCCATGGCAGAGGAGGTAACTCCCCAGCCGGAGCCGACTTACCGGAAGCCGGTAGCGGACGAACCGGAAGCGACCGCCGCGGAGGATGAATCAGATAAGAAGGAAAAGAAAGAAAGTTTCTGGAAGAGCTGGACACACCGGAAACCGAAACAGAAAAAAGAGGAAGAGACTCCGCAGGAAGAACCGGAGAAGGCGGCTGAACCTGTCAAGGAGGAACCGGAGAAGGTGGTCGTGAAAGAGGAACCGGCACCGGAGCGTGTCATCGACCTGCCCATTGATACTGAGGAAGAGGATGAGAAGAAGCACCCTTTTGAGGTGAAGCCGGCCCTGGAGGAAGACTTCGACAAGGAAGAAGAGGAGCCGGCATTTGAGGTCAGCAACGATACCAAGGAAGAGGATCAGGCTTACCGGGGAGACGTGTCGCAGCCGTACAACCCGCGCCTGGACCTGGAGTTTTACCGCTTCCCTACCCTCGACTTGCTGAATACGTATCAGAACGACGATCCGGACATCGACATGGAAGAACAGAATGCCAACAAGAACCGCATCATCAAGGTGCTGCGCAGCTTCGGCATTGAAATCAGTTCCATCAAGGCCAGTGTGGGTCCGACCATTACCTTATATGAGATTACGCCGGCGGAAGGGGTACGTATCTCGAAAATCCGTAACCTGGAGGACGACATCGCCCTGAGTCTTTCGGCACTGGGTATCCGTATCATCGCACCGATTCCGGGCAAGGGTACCATCGGTATCGAAGTGCCAAACGCGAACCCGCACATCGTACCCATGAGTTCTATCCTGACCAGCAAGAAGTTCCAGGAAACAACCTTCGACCTGCCGGTGGCACTCGGAAAGACCATTACCAACGAGGTGTTCATGGTGGATCTGGCCAAGGCGCCCCACATGCTGGTGGCCGGTGCGACAGGTCAAGGTAAGTCTGTGGGACTGAATGCCATCGTGACTTCCCTGCTCTACAAGAAGCACCCCAGTGAACTGAAGTTCGTCATCATCGACCCGAAGAAGGTGGAATTTGCCATCTATGCGCCGATTGAACGCCATTTCCTGGCCAAGTTGCCCGACGGAGAGGATGCCATCATCACCGACGTGACGAAGGTGGTACAGACACTGAACTCGCTGTGTGTGGAAATGGACAACCGTTACAAGCTCCTGCAGAACGCGGGATGCCGTAACATCAAGGAATATAACGCGAAGTTTATCAACCGCCAGCTGAATCCGGAGAACGGTCACCGCTTCCTGCCTTACATCGTCATCATCATTGATGAGTTCGGCGACCTGATTATGACAGCCGGCAAGGAGGTGGAACTGCCTATCTGCCGTATCGCCCAGCTGGCCCGTGCGGTGGGTATCCACGCCATCATCGCTACCCAGCGTCCGACCACGAACATCATTACGGGTACCATCAAGGCCAACTTCCCGGCGCGTGTGGCTTTCCGTGTGGCTTCCATGATGGACTCACGTACCATTTTGGACCGTCCGGGTGCACAGCAGCTCATCGGTAAGGGTGACATGCTGTACCTGCAAGGAAACGACCCCGTGCGCGTGCAGTGTGCGTTTGTCGATACGCCGGAAGTGGAACGCATCGCAGAATTCATCGGCAAGCAACAGGGCTATCCTACAGCCTTCATGCTGCCGGAATACGTGGATGAGAATGCAGAACCCAGCAGTGCAGCCGACGTGGACATGAACCGTCTGGACCCGCTCTTTGAAGAAGCGGCCCGTCTGGTCATCTACCATCAGCAGGGTTCTACTTCGCTGATTCAGCGTAAATTCTCCATCGGCTACAACCGTGCGGGACGCATCATGGACCAGCTGGAAAAGGCGGGCATCGTAGGTCCGGCCAACGGTAGCAAGGCGCGCGACGTGCTTTGTCTGGATGAAAACGATTTACAAATGAGAATGAGCAGCCTGAAGGATTAAACGGACTGCCCTCTAACCCATAAAAACGATTGTGACAGGTATGAAAAAGATTTTTCTTCTCGTCCTGCTGATGGGAGTCGCCTTGTGTCAGGCTGTGGCCCAACAGGACGCAAAAGCTGAAAGCATATTAAGCAAGATGGCGGACAGCTACCGGAAAGCCGGCGGCATCAGTCTGACTTTTGGAGGTACACAACAAGGAAAGCTGTTGCTGAAAGGCAACAAGTTCTGCCTGGAGAGCGGAGGCATCAAGACCTGGTTCGACGGAAAGACGCAGTGGAGTTACGTGGAGCAAAATGAAGAGGTGAACGTGTCATCCCCCACCCCGGAGGAGATACAGAGCGTTAACCCGTATGCGTTGCTGACATCTTACAAGAAGGGCTTCAACTACCGTTACGTGGGCGAAAAGACCCGTCAGGGGAAGCGGGGACATGAAATCATTCTGACCCCGAAGACCTCGCAGGACATTAAAAGCATCACACTGAACGTAAAGGAAAACAGCTCACCCGTGTACATTGCCATCCAGCTGCAGAACGGAGAGAAACAAGAGTTTCAGATTTCGTCGTACCGCACGGGAGTGAACCTGCCCGACGCGGTGTTCCGTTTCGACAAAAGCAAGTATCCGGGAGCGGAAATCATTGATTTAAGATGACATCATCCGATGTATCGAGAATAGAACTTTGAGCTAAGTAAGAGGGGGTTTCGGCATAGATATACATGACGCTGCCCCCTTTTATTGCATCTATAATGGGGCGCGACACGGAAGTGGGCAGTGCCGGACATCCGAAGCTCCGTCCCAACCGTCCGCCACGACTGGCCACGGATGGGTCTGCATAGGAGGCCCCGTGCACCACAATGGCACGTTCGCGGGCCCGGTCGTTAATCCCTTTCTCCAGTCCGTCAAGAATGAGCGAATAGCCGTTTCGTCCCTGATAGGTGGAAGCCGTCAGGTAAAAGCCCAATGAACTCTTGTAAGAGCCGTATTCATTGGAAAAAGAGGTAGCATAGTTTCCACCGCTGTTCTTGCCGTGCGATACTACTGAGGAATACAGCATCCGGCGGTGCTTCATGTCGAACACGTACAGGCGCTTTTCCGTGGAAGGCTTGGAAAAGTCAATCAGGGTCAGCACGTCGCGCTTGCGGTTCTTGATGCGGTTATACCCCGTCACCGCCTGCTTGAAGGCCCGCCAGTTGACCACTCCCTCCAGTTGCATGGAGTGGTAGAGTGACACGACCTCATCGGCCGCCTTGACCGCTGCTACAGGGGATTCAGTAGGAACAGACTCTCCTTCCGCCGTGAAATACGCACAGGGGAAAGACAGGAACATGGCAGAAAGAAAAAATTTGATGATATGATTTTGCATGACTTTTTACGACCTGAAAAATATTCGGCCGCAAAGTTACGGATTTTCTGCCCTTCTTCTTCCGTAAAGAGAGTTAATTTTATAGAAATCACTCGATTACAATCACCAGTGACCGTTCTGTCGGTGCCCAGTCGTACACAAACTTGGCATGCGAGGTGGCATTCCGCACACACATGTGCGAACGGGGCGTGGTGCCCAACGACCAGCTGTATTCAATCATCGCCGTGCGAGGCACGTTGACCGGCACCCCGTGAATATAGGCTCCGTTGGTGAAGCGGCTGGCATACGGTGCATAGCCTCCGGTGGCTGCAGAGCCGTCTTTCAGGAACACCATGCGCGACTTTTTCTGCTGCACCACAAACATGCCGAGCGGGGTTTCCTGCGCGTACGGCGGACGGTGCATGCCCGTAGTGGCCGGATTCATGCTGCGGATGGCCCAGGTACCTTCTTCCAGACGTTCCAGGGTGGCAATGTTCTGGTCGCCCCGGTCCACCACGACCACGTGGTTAAACTGCGTGCTGTCGGACAAGAGCTTGACGTAGCGGCGCGGCACCCACCATTCTCCCTCGATGGAGACCGGTGACACGCGATAGAAACTGCCCGTCTCGCCCAGGAAAGACACCAGCGCCCCGTCGCGTCCGTAGCGTTCGGGCACCAGCGTATCCGAAGGAAGATACAGCGGCACCGACTGATAGCGTTCCACTCCCAGCGTATCGGCAATGCGCCGGTACACATTCTGCGTGTATTTCCGCACCAGCGGAGCTTCACGGTTCACATTCTTGTAATTCTGGAATATCGCCCAGCGGTTGGCATCGTACTGAAGGTTCTCGATAAAGGCCAGGCATTTGCGTATGGCATCCCATTTGAATGAACGGACGGTGTCCTTATACGGATACTCATCCTTCAAGGTGTATTTGTCAAAAAGAAGTTCCTTCGCCAAGATGATGTCGGCAGCGGTCAGCGGTTTACGCTCAAACGGCAGAATCTCTTCCACCTCCATGCTGTCGGGAGATACCGTCTCCGACACGATGGGTTGCGACATCGGTTGTTCTACCTCACGGCCTGCTTCCTCCCGGCAACTGCAAAGGAGACACAAGAAGCATATAAAGCCTGTCAGTCGTTTCATAATGAAGGGTTATAAGGTTGGAACAAAGATAATAATTTTTGCTAAAAAACCGCAGGAAAATGCAAAAAATCAGCGACTTTCTGCAAAGAAAGCACGACTTCCGGCTCTTCTGCCGATTACTCGTCCAAGATGCGGGCCGTCTCCACTTTTTCCAGTCGCGCACGCAGCTTTCCCATCATCGACTTGCGGATACGCAGACGCATCAGGCAGTCCATGTCGTACGACTGTTCCAGTATCTCGGGCGACTCTTCCTTGACGATGCGCATGATGTCGTTCATGAAAGGATATTCGAACGCCACGGCCACGTCTTCGTCCACTGTCTTCTCGATGACCGGAGCTTCATCCAATGCCAGCGAAGCCGCCATACGGTAGGCCACAATCAGGCCGCTCGTCCCCAGCTTGATACCGCCGAAATAACGCACCACAATGACCAGCACATCGGTCAGTTCGCGCGAGTTAATCTGCCCGAGGATGGGCTTTCCGGCTGTGCCCGAAGGCTCTCCGTTGTCGTTGGCCCGGAAATCCTTCCGTTCCGCACCCAGCATATAGGCATAACACACGTGGCGGGCATCGTAATATTTCTTCTGGTACTCCTCCAGAAGGGACTTCACTTCGGAGAGCGTACGCACCGGCAGCGCAATGGCAATGAACTTGCTGCGCTTCTCGGTATAGATGGCTTCCGCGCTTTCCTGAATGGTCTTATAGGTATCTTCTTGCATCGTTTTTCTTCTTTCAGGTGGCAAATTTAATGATTTTTCTCGCATTTTTAAAACCGGAAAGCGTATCTTTGCTCCTGCATTAATCCCTTAAGAAACTAATGGCATGAAAAAATTACAAAAACTAACCTACTGTATGGGACTGGTTGCCGTGGCTGCACCTCATGCACAAGCTGCAACGCCCGATTCTGAAAAACCCAACATCTTGTTCATTCTCTGCGACGACATGGGATACGGCGACCTGGGATGCTACGGTCAGCCTTTCATCCAGACACCCTGCATCGACCAGATGGCACAGGAGGGCATGCGATTTACGCAGGCATACGCCGGAAGCCCCGTCAGTGCCCCGTCGCGCGCCACCATCATGACCGGACAGCACAGCGGACACGGACACGTGAGAGGCAACAAGGAATACTGGCTGGGCGAGGTGTGGTACGGACAGAACAAGGAATATGCCGTCACGGGACAGGAGCCGTATGACCCACAGCACATCATCCTGCCGGAAATCATGAAGAAGAACGGCTATACCACCGGCATGTTCGGCAAATGGGCCGGCGGATACGAGGGCTCGACCTCTACTCCCGACAAGCGGGGCGTGGACGAATACTTCGGCTACATGTGCCAGTTTCAGGCGCACCTCTACTACCCGAACTTCCTGAACTCCTACAGCCGTGCTGCAGGCGATACGGCCGTCAGCCGCGTGATTCTGGAAGACAACATCCGCTACCCGATGAGCGGCGAAGACTATTTCAAGCGTACGCAGTATTCGGCCGACCTGATTCACCAGAAGGCACTGGAATGGCTCGACAAGCAGGACGGCAAACAACCTTTCTACGGCTTCCTGACGTACACCCTGCCGCATGCCGAACTGGTACAGCCCAACGACTCTATCCTGAAGAAATACAAGAAACAGTTCTTTCATGACAAGACCTGGGGCGGAGATGCAGGTTCCCGCTACAACGAGAGCGTGCATACACATGCCCAGTTTGCCGGCATGATCAGCCGACTGGATGCCTACGTGGGCGAAATCCTGGCCAAGCTGAAAGAAAAAGGGCTCGACGAGAATACCATCGTCATCTTCAGCAGTGACAACGGTCCTCACGAAGAAGGCGGTGCCGACCCGACATTCTTCGGACGCGACGGCAAGCTGCGCGGCCTGAAACGCCAGTGCTACGAAGGAGGTATCCGCATCCCGTTCATCGTGCGCTGGCCGGGAAAGGTGAAAGCCGGTGAAGTGAACGACCATCAGCTGGCTTTCTACGACATCATGCCGACCTTCTGCGAACTGGTGGGCGACAAGCGTTTCCCCAAGAAATACCTGAACAAGAAACTGGAAGGTGACTGTTTCGACGGCATTTCTTTCGCTCCTACCCTGTTGGGAAATGACGAAGCTCAGAAGGCACACGACTTCCTCTACTGGGAGTTCCATGAAACCGACCAGATTGGTCTCCGCATGGGCGACTGGAAAATGGTGATAAAGAAGGGTATTCCTCACCTCTACAACCTGGCAGAAGACATCCATGAGGACCACGACGTGGCTGCCCAGCATCCGGATCTCGTGAACCAGATGAAGCAGGTAATTCTGCGCGAACACCGCCCGAATGACCTCTTCCCCGTGACCTTGCCGAAATAAGATATTTTACCGGAAAACGCACTTACGTTTCGAACCAAACGCACTTGCGTTCCAACTCAAACGCCAAAGAGTTTTAGACAAAACGCACTTACGTTTAGCTGAACACGTAAGTGCGTTTTCTTTTCAGCTTGCTTCCCGCCGTCCGTTCCGCAAATATATCCCCACAAAAAAGGCCCTCCCAAATGTAACTTTGAGAAGGCCTGTATCGTTCAGAAGAAAAGTCTTATTCCAGTTTGTGAATCACCAGTCCCGAACGCAGTTTCGGTTCAAACCACGTGGTTTTCGGCGGCATGATGTTGCCCGTATCGGCAATGTCCATCAGCTGCTTCATGGAAACCGGATAGAGTGCCAGCGCCATCTTCATTTCGCCACTGTCCACCCGTTTCTTCAGTTCACCCAGTCCGCGAATACCGCCCACGAAGTCGATACGCTTGTCCGAACGCAGGTCCTTGATGCCGAGAATCTCGTCCAGAATCAGGTTGGAAGAAATCGTGACATCCAGCACCCCAATCGGATCGTTATCGTCGTAAGTGCCCGGTTTGGCCGTCAGACTGTACCATTTCCCCTCCAGGTAAAGCGAGAAGTTGTGCAAGGCTGCCGGCTTGTAGATGTCCGCACCCTTTTCTTCCACTACGAAGTTCTTCTTCAGCGCTTCCAGGAACGCCTGCGGAGTCAGTCCGTTCAAATCCTTCACCACCCGGTTGTAGTCGATGATTGTAAGCTGCTCGGCCGGGAAACATACCGCCATGAAGTAGTTGTATTCCTCATCACCCCGATGGTTCGGATTCTGAGCCGCCTTTTCAGCACCCACCAGTGCCGCTGCCGCACTACGGTGATGACCGTCGGCAATGTAAAGCGAAGGCATCTCCTTGAACGCCTCTGTCACCGCCTCAATGTCCTTGTCGTCGTCAATCACCCAGAACTGATGGCCGAAGCCGTCATCCGGTGCCACAAAGTCATACACCGGCTTCTGAGCCGTATATTTCGCCACTACGGCATCCAGCGTCTTGTTTTCCGGATAAGCAAAGAACACCGGTTCGATGTTCG
>ENA-ORUG01000140-ORUG01000140.1-human-gut-metagenome-genome-assembly--contig:-NODE-140-length-90385-cov-6.576331_pt1 | contig 90385 bp, 75 predicted proteins | sample MGYA00242079_ERZ509207 | MGnify/ENA primary metagenome ERZ509207 (study PRJEB26280, sample SAMEA2338780) | human gut metagenome | biome: human gut; feature: human-associated habitat; material: faeces...
GCGGGTGCCGCCCAGGCTGCCGCCGGTGCTGCCGTACCCACCATCTCGCGCGGACGCGTGACCTTTGTGGATGCTGCCCTGCCGCAGGGCGTGGTGGTGCCCGACGCCAATTTGGCCGTGTTCTCGATCGCCGACCTCAACGCCCGCATGGATGCCAGCCGCGCGCGCAGCCGCCGCAAGGTCGACATTACGCAGATTACCTTCCCGTTTAAGCCGGGCGACTACGTGGTGCACGCTACCCACGGCATCGCGCTCTTTAGCGAGATCGCGCGCCAGGAAGTGGGCGGCAAGGAACGCGACTACTTTTTGCTGGAATACGCCGATGGCGACAAGCTCTACGTGCCGCTGGAGCAGGTTGACCGCATTACGCGCTACGTTGGTCCCGACGGTGATAAACCGCGCTTGACCAGGCTCAACACCGCCGACTGGACGCGGGCCACCAACAAGGCGCGCAAGAATGCCAAAAAGCTGGCGTTTGACCTGGTCGACCTGTATACGCGCCGCTCGTCGATTACCGGTATCGCCTGTCCGCCCGATACGCCCGAGCAGATCGAGATGGAGGAGAGCTTTCCCTACGACGAGACACGCGACCAGCTGGAGGCTATCGCCGACATCAAGGCAGACATGGAGGCGCCCAAGCCCATGGACCGCCTGCTGTGCGGCGACGTGGGTTTCGGCAAGACTGAGGTCGCCCTGCGCGCAGCCTTTAAATGCGTGGACTCCGGCCGCCAAGTCATGGTGCTCTGCCCCACGACCATTCTGGCCCAGCAGCACTACGAGACGTTCTTTGAGCGCTTTGCCCCGTTTGGCCTGGAGGTCGAGGTGCTCAGCCGCTTCCGCACCCCGGCGCAGCAAAAGCGCGCGCTCAAGGCGTTTGCCGAGGGCACGATTGACGTGCTTATCGGCACGCACCGTCTGCTTTCGGCCGACGTGAACCCCAAGAACCTGGGCCTGGTGATCATCGACGAGGAGCAGCGCTTTGGCGTGCAGCATAAGGAGCAGCTCAAGAACCTGCGTGAGCAGATTGACGTGCTCACGCTTTCGGCAACGCCGATTCCGCGAACCATGCAGATGGCCACGAGCGGCGTGCGCGACATGAGCCTGATCACCACGCCGCCGACCGGGCGCCGCCCCGTGATCGTGCACGTGGGAGAGTACGACCCCGACGTGGTGAGTGCGGCGATTCGCCTGGAGGTGGGCCGCGGCGGTCAGGTGTACTACGTGTCCAACCGCGTCAAGACCATCGACGACGCCGTGGCACGCGTGCACGAGGCCGCGCCCGAGGCGCGCGTGGGCGTGGCGCACGGCAAGATGAGCCCGCGCGAGGTCGAGGACGTGATGATCGAGTTCGCGACCAAAAAGATCGACGTGCTCATCGCCACGACCATCGTGGAGAGCGGCATCGACAACGCGACTGCCAACACACTGATCATCGAGGACTCGCAGCGCCTGGGTCTGGCACAGCTCTACCAGCTCAAGGGTCGTGTGGGTCGCTCTGCTACGCAGGCCTACGCGTACTTTATGTTCCCGGGCGAGCTGCCGCTCACCGAGGAGGCGACGGCGCGCCTGACCGCACTTTCCGAGTTCCAGGACCTGGGCAGCGGCATGCGCATCGCCATGCGCGACCTGGAGATCCGTGGTGCCGGCTCGCTTATGGGCGCCGAGCAGCACGGCAACCTGTCGAGCGTGGGCTTTGACCTGTTTACGCAGATGCTGGGACAGGCCGTGGCCGAGGCGCGCGGCGATGACGATGCCGGCGTGGAGACGGCGAGCGTGGGTATTAACCTGCCGGCCGACTACTTCTTGTCCGAGGAGTACCTGCCGGCGGTGGATCAGCGCGTGCTCGTGTACCGTAAGCTTGCAGCGGCCGAGGACCTGGAGAGCATCGATGAGGTGCAGGAGGAGACCGAGGCTGCGCATGGCGAGCTGCCGCTGGCGGGACTCAACCTGTTCAATCGCGCACGAATCCGCATTCGCGGCGAGCGCCTGGGGCTCGAGAGCGTCACGCTCAGTGGCGGTCGCATCACGTTTTTGGGCGTCGACGTGCCCAAGAAGGTGGCTTTTGAGCTTAAGACCCGCTATGGCGCGGTGAACTTCCCCAAGAGCCGCAAGCTGTCGGTACCCTACAAGGCAGGCGCCGGTGCGGGCAGCGGCCTGGGTCGCGGTCTCGACGCCAACGACGGCACCGGCCCGGTGGCCGCGGCGCTCATGCTGCTGCAACAGCTGGGCGCTAGTGATGATGACTAGCGAGTCGACGCTGCAAACACCCCATTTGGGCACTCTGGCTCCATCGAAAGGAAAGCATGTTCGGATACATCTATAAGAAAGACGTCGCCATTATCGCGGTTGTCCTGTGTCTTTGTCTGGGCGTGGGCAGTTTCTTCGACTATCAGATTTCGAGCGCGCTGTTCAACATCGGCAGCATGTACGGTCGCTTTGTCGAGGCGGCCGGCGAGCTGCCGTTCGAGCTGACGGCGAGCATCGCGGGCGTTATGCTCGTGCGCTCGGCACGCCCCGATTCCAGGGGGAGCAAATGGCTCGCTGCGCTGGGCGTTTTGATCAACGTGGGTCTGGTCGGCTACGAGATTATCGGATCGCTGCGCGTCGGCGGCAAGCTCATCGCGTTTCAGCTGGTGCTGACGTTTGTGCTGGTCATTGCGGTTAACGTTATTGCCTATCGCCTTACGCGCGACACCGCGCCCGACGAGCTTACGCGCTGGGCGTTGATGGTACTTGCCGTGTGGGTCGCTCAGGCCATTATCCTCAACGTGATCGTCAAGCCACTGTGGTCGCGCCCGCGCATGCGCGTGATCGAGGTCACGCCGGGGCTCAATTTTCAGCCGTGGTGGGTGATCGGCAATCCCGACAAGTGGACCTATATCGCCGCCGGCGTGATAAAGGACGGGTTCAAGTCGTTTGCGAGCGGACACACGGCGCATGCGGCGATCGGCCTTATGCTCGCCGGGCTTCCCGCGACGGCCTTTAAGGAAAAGCCGTCGCGACGCCGTGTTGTCTTTTGGGTCGCGGCCGTGGTCGCGGCGCTCGTCGCCTTTGGCCGTATCGTGATCGGTGCACACTTTTTGACTGACGTGAGCTGCGGCTTTGCCCTGGTGTTGGCACTTGAGTGCCTTGCCGCGCGCATTGCCTATCCCAACGGCGTACAATAGCCCCGTTTGAATCATCGGGCCCGTGCCCGGCTAGAGAGGATTGCCATGCTCGCGTTTAACAACGACTATTCTCACGGTGCACATCCGGCAGTGCTGCAGGCGCTCGTCGACACCAATATGGAGCCGCAGCCCGGCTACGGTACCGATGCGCACACCGAGCGTGCCAAGCAGCTTATCCGCGAGGCCTGCCAGGCGCCCGACGCCGACGTGTTTTTTCTAGTGGGCGGCACGCAGGCCAACGCGACGGTGATCGACATGCTGCTCGCGCCGTACGAGGGCGTCGTTGCTGCTGAGACTGGCCACGTCGCCTGCCATGAGGCGGGCGCTATCGAGTTTGGCGGCCACAAGGTGCTCACCATTCCCGGCTACGAGGGCAAGATGCACGCCGAGGACCTCGAGAACTATATCCAGGTGTTCTACGAAAACGAGAGCTACGAGCACACGGTGTTCCCGGGTGCCGTGTATGTGAGCCTATCGACCGAGTACGGCACGCTGTACTCCAAGGCCGAGCTCGCGGCGATTCACGCGGTGTGCCAGAAGCGCGAGATTCCGCTGTTTGTGGATGGCGCCCGCCTGGCCTATGCGCTGGCGGCCGATGAGTGCGACATTACCCTGCCCGAGCTGGCGCAGCTGTGTGACGTGTTCTACATCGGCGGCACCAAGTGCGGCGCGCTTTGCGGCGAGGCCGTGGTGTTTTGCGGCATGCGCGCTCCGGCGCATCCCATTCCGCGCATTAAGCAGCACGGTGCGTTGCTGGCCAAGGGTCGCCTGACGGGCGTGCAGTTTGAGGCGCTCTTTACCGATGGTCTGTATTTTGAGATTGGTCGCCAGGCGATTGAGACCGCTCAGGCGCTTCGTCGCGTGCTGCACGAGCGCGGCTACCAGTTCTTCTTGGAGACGCCGACCAACCAGCAGTTCGTGATTCTGCCCAACGAGGACATGGCCCGCATTCGCGAGCATGCCTCGATTGAGTACTGGGAAAAGTACGACGATACCCACACGGTGGTGCGCTTTTGCACCAGCTGGGCCACGACGCAGAAGGACATCGACGCGCTGGCGGCTGTCCTGTAGCCTGATGTAATGACGAGAGGCCGCCTTGCGCTTGGATTTGGCGCAGGGCGGCCTTTGCTTTTGGGGGAGAAGGGTTGTATGACCGAGATGTCCGAGCCGACGATTCGCCTGGCGACGCCCGAAGACGCGCCGGCGTTGCTTGCCATCTATGAGCCGTATGTGCGCCAGACGGCGATTACCTGCGAATACGAGGTGCCGAGCGTTGAGGAGTTCGCCGGGCGCATCGAGCGTACGCTCAAGCGCTACCCGTATTTGGTGATGGAGTTGGACGGGCGTCCGGTGGGCTATGCCTATGTGAGTCCGCTCAACAGCCGCGAGGCATACGACTGGTCGGTCGAGACATCGATCTACCTGGCGCGCGACGTGCGCCACGGCGGGCTGGGCCGCAAGCTGCACGATGCGCTCAAGCAATGCCTGATCGCGATGGGCATCACCAACATGTGCGCGCTCATTGCCGTGCCGCACGACAAGGACGACGAATATCTGACGCATAACAGTCAGGATTTCCATGCCCATATGGGGTATCGCCTGGTGGGCGCCTTCGACCGCTGCGCCCAAAAGTTCGGCCGCTGGTACGACATGTGCTGGATGGAGCTGGTCCTGGCCGAGCGCACGCCCAACCAACCTAAGCCAACCTGGTTCCCCGACCTTCCCAAACCTACCATTTAGGGACAGGTTTATTTTGGCAGGTTATCCGATGGGCTCGGTGTATTTGGCACGGTCGGTGCGCTGGATGCGCTTGGAGACATGGAGCGGTCGGCCGTCGGTGTCGTAGACGTAGTCGGTGATCAGGATCAGCGCCTGCCCGCGCTCGACGTTGAGCAAAAACGCCTCGTTTTGCGAGGCATAGCACACCTCAAAGGTCTTATGTCCCTGTGCCGGCGCGCGATGGAATTCCTGGCGCAGCGTGGCGTAGAGCGAACCGTTGATATCGCGATCGATGAGTGCTTCAAAGCTCGGTGGTAGATAGGTGGTCTCCAGGCACAGCGGCGCATCGTCCAGATAACGCAGGCGGACAAGTTTGACGAGCTTGCTGCCCACGGCGACATCGAAGAACTTGGCCGCATTGCCCGCGGCCTTGGCAAAGCCCGAGTCCACCGTGCGCGTGGTGGGCTTCATACCCTGACCCTGGACCTGTGTCGTGTAGCTCGAAAACACCAGGTTGTTCTCGTGGAGCGCCGGCGTGTCGGCCACAAAGGCGCCACGCCCGCGCTCGGTGCGCACCAGGCCCTCATCAACGAGCACCTTAAGGGCGTGGCGTACGGTGCTGCGCGACAGCCCCGATTCGTCCATGAGTTCCATCTCGGACGGCAGCTTGTCTCCGCGTGCGTAGGTGCCGGAGGCGATGCGGTCGCGCAGCATGCCCGCCAAGCGCTCGTATTGGGTCAGTCTCTTTTTAGATGAAGCGTTCATGCGATCAACCTGTATCTAACCTGTATGCGTATCTAATCAAGCATGTATTCAATACAACAACAAAACCGCTGGTAGCAAGTTATCGAAAACCGCATCAGCAAAATTTCTAAGACAAATATAGCATACAACTAGTCGACATAACCAAAACATGTATGTAACTTGTATGCCATCGAGAGCATCAAACGAGAAGAAAGGCTGATGCACGATGACTACTCAGGAACAGGTTAAGGACGTCGTCTCCCAGGTTTTGGCCGACAAGGCAGACAAGGGCGGCATCAAGCGCGTCGTGTGGATTGGCGCCGGCGGATCCAACGGCGGCAACTATCCTGCCCAGTACTTTATGGAGCACGAGGCCACGCAGGTCGTGAGCTCCAGCTACACCAGCAATGAGTTCGTGCACGCAACTCCTGCCTACGTTAACGAGAACACCCTGGCCGTCGTCGTGTCCATGCGCGGCACCAAGGAGACCATCGTCGCCGCCCAGGTCGCCAAGGACCACGGCGCCAGCACCATCGCCATCTATGTCGACGAGTCCGGCCTCACCGAGGTCTGCGACTACAAGATTCAGTATGACAGCCTGGCCGTCGACGAGTCTTGCATGGGCCGTACCAACTCCGCCGTCGTGACCATGATTGCCATGGAGCTTACGCAGCAGACCGAGGGCTATGCCGAGTATGAGACCGCTATGGCCGCCTTCGACCTGGTTGACCCCATCTATCGCAAGGCCGTCGAGTACACCCGTCCGCTCGCCGCCAAGTGGGCCGAGCAAAACGCCGACAAGCCCTGCATCAACGTGATGGCTCAGGGTCCGCTCTTTGGTGCCGCCTACGTCTTTAGCATCTGCAACGTGCAGGAGATGCTGCAGATCGACTCTTGCACCATCAACACCTGCGACTTCTTCCACGGCCCCTTCGAGATCCTGGACAAGCGCACCTCGCTGTTCCAGCTCATCAGCGTCGGCCGTAGCCGCTGCAACGACGAGCGCGGCATCCGCTTCGTCAACCAGTACGGTGGCGAGCGCGTCTATCAGCTCGACGCCAAGGAGCTCGGCCTCAACGACATCAAGGACAGCGTGAGCGAGTACTTCAACCACCTGATCTTTGCCCCGATCCTCAACAACGTGTACATGCGTGCACTCTCTGCCGTCACCCACAAGGACTACATGACGCGCCGCTACATGTGGAAGCTGGACTACTAGGGGATAGAGCGGCCTAACAGCTCGATGTCCTCATAAGTTGCGGTGGAATAGTTCCTGTTGGGGGCTTGAAGCCTCTATTTAGGAACTATTTCACCGCAATCGCCAAATGATCCGCTGGGGACGGAGGAAAACGGATCACTTTTCCGCTCGCCGATTTGTGTCTTGAAAAATGTATATAACGACTATAACGTAGTGTGAAACATATTGGAAACAATACCGAGGAGGCTGCGTTGAAGAAAAGCAATCTGGGCTATGTGCTGGTGCTGATCGCCGCGCTTATGTGGGGCAGCATCGGAATCTTTGTAAACGGCATCTCGGCCATGGGCGTTTCGTCCCAGAGCATGGCTGCCTTTCGCTTGTTGGTCGGAGCGCTTATCTTGGCGCCGGTCCTGATGTTTATGGGCTGCCGTCCGGGTGAGGGGTCTACCGTGGCTCAGAGTCCGCTGGCACTGTTCAAGGCAAGCCCTAAAGAGCTTGTTCCCTGCGCGCTTGTCGGTATTGTCGGCCTGGCCGCCGCCAACACCTGCTATTACGAGTGCATGGGCGAGGTGGGCATGTCCACGGCCTCGGTGCTGCTCTATACCTCGCCGGTGTTTGGCGTCGTGCTCGGCCGCGTGCTTTATCGCGAGGACGTGACCCCCAACAAGCTCGTCGCCATTGTCTTTAACATCGTTGGCTGCGTGCTTGCAGTGACCAATGGCGACCTTTCCGGTTTTCATTTTTCGGTTTGGGGCGTCACGTCGGGCGTGATTGCAGGCCTTTGCGGTGCGTCGCTCGCGGTGTTTAGCCGGATAGCAACCAAGACAGTCCACCCGCTGGCTGTCACGTTTTGGGGCTTTGTTTTTGGCGGTGCGGTTATGGCGGCTATCGCGGCTCCGTGGCCGGATGTCGCCGCGGCAATGTCGCCACAGCTGCTGCTGCTGTTCCTTGGCTTTGGACTCATCCCCACAGCCGTGGCTTACATCTTATATATGCAGGGTCTGTCCATGGGGCTCGAGACGTCGAAAGTTCCCGTCGTAATGTCTTTCGAGACGGTCGTCACCGTACTGGTGGGCATTGGCATCTACGCTGAGCCCGCCGGCGCGATCAAGGTCCTGGGCATCGTGCTGGTGCTCGCGTCCATCCTGATTATGAACACCGACTTCTCCAAGCTGCGCAACAGTGTGTTTGTCGGTCATGTCGTTGAGAGCATGACCTTTAAACCCAATGCGTGGTGGACCGAAAAATCGCAGGACATGGATCTGTTTAAGGAGCGCACCGGCATCGCGCTGGAGCCTACCGTGCAGGAAAGCCCCTGGTACTTTGTGCGATAGGGGATTGGCGCGGCGTCTGATCGGGCACCGCCTGGCCAGCGCCGACCTGCCCTGCGCCAACGTTACGAGTACGTTAAACCCGTCAACGGTCGTTTTTCACCCGCGAACGGTCTTTATACTAATTAGCAATATCCGCAACGTATAAGACGTTATAATGACCATAACGAAAAGGAGGAGGCAAGATGAATCAGATCATTCTCGCATCTCATGGCGGCCTGGCCGCAGGCGCCAAAGACACGCTCGAGATGGTTCTCGGCGACGTGTCGAACGTCCACGTCGTGTCGCTTGCTCGTGACGACAAGGAGCCCATCACCAATAAGGTGGACGCCATGATCGCCACGTTCAACGCGGACGACACCGTCTATGTGCTGACCGATATGCTCGGCAGCTCGGTCAACAACAACATGGTCGAGCTTTCCAAGAACGGCACGAAGTTCACGGTTGTCAGCGGTTTCAACATCCCGCTGGCGCTCACGCTCGCTATGAGCCCCGTCCCCGTCAAGGGCGCTGAGCTCGCGGCCCTCATCAACGAGGCCCGCACCGGTCTGACCAACCCCAACGCGCCGGTCGAGGTCGCCGCGGCTCCCGCCAAGAAGGCCAAGGCGTCCCGTCACAGCTCCGGTCCCGCCAAGATCGTCCTCGCACGTCTTGACTACCGTCTGCTGCACGGCCAGGTCGTCTTTACCTGGACCACCAAGGTTCAGGCCGAGCGCATCATCGTCGTCGACAACGCTGCCGCCAACGATGACATCAAGAAGGGCGCTCTTAAGCTGGCCAAGCCCCAGGGCGTGCGCCTGAACGTCTTCACCGTCGAGCGTGCCCTCGCCAAGATGGACAAGCTCAACACCCTCGGCGAGCGCGTCATGTTCGTCTTTGGCAACACTGCCGAGATGCTGCAGTTCTGCCAGGGCTACAAGCTCGACGCCATCAACCTGGGCGCCACCGCCAACCACGACGGTGCCGATCAGGTCGGCGGCAAGGACAGCTCCGTCTTCCTCGACGCCAACCAGAAGGCCGACGTCAACCAGCTGCTCGACATGGGCATCAAGCTCTATGTCCAGCAGACCCCTACGTATCAGAGCGTCGACATCGACGCCAAGCTGTAATCAACCAGGCTTTTGCCTGACTGAAAGGAGAAGGGTATGAATACGTTCATCAGTGCGGTGCTCGTCGGCCTCGTCGGCGTGTTCTGCATGTGGGACTCCCGCCTGCTCGGTCGTCTTAACTTCGAGCAGCCCCTCGTTGGCGCTACGCTCGTCGGTCTGCTGCTGGGCGATGTGCCCACCGGCCTTGCCGTCGGTGCCGCCGTCGAGCTCGTGTCCATGGGCCTGGTGCAGGTCGGCGCTGCCGTTCCGCCCGATATGGTCCTGGGCGGCATCGTGGCCGCTGCCTTTGCGTGCCTGACCGATGCTTCCGCCGAGACCGCCATGACGATCGCCATCCCGGTCGCCGTCCTGGGTCAGCTCCTCGGCATCGTGTTCCGTTCCATCATCGCCGCCCTCACCCATGTGGCAGATAGCGCGATCGATAACGGAAAGTTCAAGACCGCCTACCGTATGCACATCTGCGCCGGCTCCGGTCTGTACGCCGTCATGTACTTCCTGCCGATCTTCCTCGCCGTCTTTGTTGGCACCGACCTGGTTCAGGCCATCGTCAACATGGTTCCCGAGTAGCTGTCCACTGGTCTTAACGTTTCGACCAAGATCATGACCGCCTACGGCTTGGCCCTGCTGCTCACCATGATGATCAAGAAGGGTATGACTCCGTTCCTGTTCATCGGTTTCCTGCTCGCCGCTTACCTCAACCTGTCCGTCATCGCGGTCGCTCTGATCGGTGTGTGCCTGGCTGTCGTCTTCATGGGCTTCAAGTTCAACGGTTCCCATGCAGCCGCCGGTGTCGATTCCGACTACGATCCGCTCGAAGACGACGAAGACTAAGGAGGAACACACTATGGCAACCGCAACCAAGGACGTGTCCCTGAACAAGAAGGTCAGCCAGTTCTTCTGGCGCTCCTGGGCCATCCAGGCCTCTTGGAACTACGAGCGTCAGATGAACATGGGCTTCCTCTACGGCATGGTTCCCACGCTCGATCGCCTCTATCCGGACGAGTCCGACCCCAAGCAGCTCGCTGCTAAGAAAGAGGCTTACCACCGTCACATGGCGTTCTACAACTGCACCCCGCAGACGAGCGCTTTCATCCTGGGCCTCTCCGCCTCCATGGAGGAGGAGTACGCCAAGGATCCCGAGAACTTCGACCCCGATTCGATCAACGCGGTCAAGACCTCCCTCATGGGTCCGCTTTCCGGCATCGGTGACTCCTTCTTCCAGGGCACCATCCGCGTTATCGCCTTTGGCCTGGGCGTTCAGCTGGCCCAGCAGGGCTCCATCATGGGCCCGATCCTGGCCATGCTCATCTCCATCGTCCCCTCTGTGCTGATCACTTGGTTCGCAGCCAAGATGGGCTATCAGGGCGGCCACGAGTACCTGAGCAAGCTTCAGGGCGGCGACCTCATGGAGAAGCTCATGTATGTCTGCGGCATCGTGGGTCTTATGTCCGTGGGCGGCATGATCGCTACGCTGATCGGCGCCACCACCCCGCTGCAGTTCGCTGAGGGCACCGTCGTGATCCAGGACATCCTGGACGGCATGATGCCCCAGATGATCTCCCTCGGCCTCACCGGCCTTATGTACTGGCTCATCAAGAAGAACGTCAACACCGGTTGGCTTCTCGTGATCGCCATCGTGGGCGGCATCGCCCTCTCCGCGGCCGGCATCCTGGCCTAGTCGCGACTAAGCGCCTAACCGCTTTCCCCCGGGGGCCTGCCTGGCATCCCATACCCCAGGCAGGCTTCCATCCCCAAAATGTGACAAAGGGACAGTTCCTTTGTCGCATCCTCAACGGGCCGGCGACTCGGTCCAAACCACGGTAACCCTGCGAGCGCCCGGCAATGTGGCGCCGCAAAAATCGAAAGGAATGTGTCAGATGTACGAGATCGACCTTAACCTCCCTAAGCAGATCGTCGCTGACGTCCTGTCCAACCACGAGATCCACAGCGTCGCCTTCGTCGGCTGCGGCGCTTCCATGTCCGACCTTTACCCCGCCAAGTACTTCCTGGCCAACAACACGGACAAGCTGAACGTTCAGATCTTCACCGCTAACGAGTTCAACTACGACACGCCTTCCTGGGTCAACGAGCACACCTTCGTGATCACCTCCTCCCTCGGTGGCTCCACGCCCGAGACCGTCGAGGCCAACAAGACCGCCAAGAAGCACAACTGCCCGGTCGTCTCCCTCACCAACAAGGCTGGCTCCGCTCTGACCGTTGACGCCGACCACGTCATCGTTCACGGCTTCCACGCCAACTACGCTGCCAAGTGCGAGAAGCCCGGCTATGCCATCGCTCTTGCTGTCGAGATCCTTCAGCAGACCGAGGGCTATGACCACTACGAGGACATGATCACCGGCCTCACCAACATCTTCGATCTCTGCGAGAACGCCGCTCAGCACTGCAAGAAGCTCGCCAAGAAGTTCGCCGAGGACTTCAAGGACGACAAGATGATCTACTTCATGGCTTCCGGTGCCTCCGAGAAGATGGCTTATTCTCACGCCGCCTTCCTGTTCACCGAGATGCAGTGGATCGACGCCGCCGCCTACAACACCGGCGAGTACTTCCACGGCCCGTTCGAGGTTTCCACCGAGGGTAAGCCCTACGTCTTCTTCATGTCCGATGGCGCCACCCGTCCGATGGACGCCCGCGCCCTCACCTTCCTTGAGCGCATGGGCGCCAAGGTCGCTCTGATCGACTCCAAGGACTACGGCCTGGCTGACGCCGTGCCCGCGAGCGTCATCACCTACTTCAACCCGCTGCTGCACCTCGCCGTTATGCGTGAGTACGGCAACCAGATCGCCGAGGCCCGTCAGCACCCGCTGACCATGCGTCGCTACATGTGGAAGCTTTCCTACTAATCACAAGTAAGTAGACCTTACGGGTTGATTGAGAGGGGATGGGGTTTTCGCCCCGTCCCCTTTTTTGCTATCGAAAGGAGATACGTATGATCAAGGCAGTACTGTTTGACATGGACGGCGTGCTGGTCGATACCGAGTGGTTCTACAACCGTCGTCGCGTGGCGTTTATGGAGGAGAAGGGCTTTCACTTTGACGAGATCCCCGATCTTTCGGGGTCTAACGAGCCCGCCATTTGGAAGTCGCTGGTACCTGACGATGTTGAGCTGCGCGAGCGCCTGCGCGTGGAGTACAAGCAGGTCTACAGCCCAGACCATCCCGTTCCGTATGCCGAGCTGCTCAACGAGCAGACGGAGCCGGTGATGCGCAAGCTGCACGAGCGCGGCGTGAAGTGCGCCATCGCAAGCTCGTCCTATCGCGAGCTCATTGACGAGCTGGTGGGGATTGCCGGTATCGCCGACGTGCTGGACTACACCATCAGCGGTCACGAGTGCAGTGCGTTTAAGCCCGACCCCGAGATCTACCTGCGTGCCATGGAGGCGCTGGGGGTGGAGCCTGCCGAATGCCTGGTTATCGAGGACTCGCCTTTGGGCATCGAGGCCGGCAAGCGCTCCGGCGCCCGCGTCCTGGCGCTGCGTCCGCACGAGGGCGTCAACCTAGATCAGTCCGCCGCCGACGTTATCATCGACAATCTGACCGACATCCTACCTGCCATTTAGCAGCAAAACCACCACAAAGGGGACAGGCACCTTCGTGGTGGTCCATGCTAAAATCGCGGGCATGCCCCACAACTACATCTGCCTTCGAAAGGAGCTTCCGTGGCGAACGCCATCGATCAGCTCACGGACCGCGTGCTCGTGCTCGGCCGCCTCACCATCGTCCGCCGTGCCATTACCGCCGTGGCGGTCACAATTTCTGCCGTCCTCCAAACATTTCTGATCCAGGCGTTCATTCAGCCCGCCGACCTGCTTCCGAGCGGTCTCACCGGCGTCGCGGTCCTGCTCGATCGCGTTACCTTGCTGGGCGGCGTTCACATCGACATCTCGCTCGGCATGCTTGCGCTCAACATTCCCGTGGCGCTCCTATGCTGGAGCGGCATTAGCAAGCGCTTCGTCATCTTCTCGATGATGCAGGTCGTGCTCTCGTCGCTGTTCCTCAACGTCTTTCACTTCGCTCCATTTTTGGGCGACAAGATTATGCTCATCATTTTTGGCGGCGTGGTCTCGGGCCTGGGCGCTGCCATCGCGCTCAAGTCCGGCGCATCCACCGGCGGCACCGACTTTATCGCGCTGTGGGTCTCCAACCACACGGGCAAGACCATCTGGGGCGTCATCTTTGGTTTCAACTGCTTTATCCTGGCGATCTTTGGCTTTATGTTTGGCTGGGACAACGCGGCGTACTCTATCGTGTTCCAGTTTATTTCGACCAAGACCATCGACAGTTTCTATCGTCGCTACGACCGCGTTACGCTGCAGATCACGACGCGCAAGGCAGACGAGGTCATGACCGCCTATGTTGACCATTTTCAGCACGGCATTAGCTGCGCCGAGGTCATCGGCGGATACAGCCGCGAAAAGATGTACCTGCTGCACGCCGTTGTCTCGACCTACGAGAGCCAGGACATTATCAAGCTGGTGTGCGACATTGATCCCGGCGCCGTGATCAATGTGTTCCACACGCTCAACTTTGTGGGCGGCTGGTGGGGCAGTCATGTCGACGAGCCCATGCCCACGGCCGTTCCCGATCCCGACAAGCCAGCACGCATGGCCAGCAGGCAGGCGCGCCTCAGCGAGCAGGACAGCCTGCAGCAGGACGACGGCAGGTAGAGTGTTGGTATTTTGCCGGCACGGCGCAATCCTGTCCGCTTGAGCCTCCCGAAAGCCTCGCTGCTTTCGGGAGGCCTTCGTTTGCCCAGATAAAACCTACCAAAATGAAGCTGTCGCTTTTTGGTAGGGAGGGTGTATCGTTTTATCATTATGAGGTAACATGAAACTAGACGTTATATACGTATTAGTTATTTCGATATTTCGATAAGAGTGATTAGATATGCCTACACCCAAAAATGCACCGCTTTACCAGCAGATTTATGACGAAATCAAGGATGCGATCGAGAAAGGTGTTTATGCACCCAAGGAGCGTATTCCGTCCGAGCTTGAGCTAGCCGAGCAGTACGAGGTGAGCCGCATCACGGTGCGCCGCGCCGTCGAGGAGCTGTGCTCCGATGGCTACCTGGTTAAGCAGCAGGGCCGCGGCACCTTTGTTTCCACGCCGCACATCAATCGCCAGTTCCACGCCTCGACGCTGCAGACGTTTACCGCGCTGTGTGCCAACAACGGCATGAAGGCCGGTGCACATGTGGTCGATCGCCAGATTGTGCCGGCGCGCCAAAACGAGATGGAGTTCTTTGGCCTGCAGAAGGATGCGCTGCTGCTGCATATCAAGCGCGTGCGTACGGCCGACGGCGAGCCCATCTTTGAGGAGAACATCTTTGTGCCGTTTGACGCCTACCGTGAGCTGTTGACGGCCGATCTTGAGGACAAGTCGATTTTTGCCGAGGTCGAGCGTGTTGGCGGAACGCCGATTGTCTCGGTTGGCTACCGTACGGTCGAGGCCGTTCGAGCTAACGCCGAGCAGGCGGCCGAGCTGGGCATTGCTCCGCACGATCCGCTGCTCAACCTGCGTGCCGGCTTTACCGGTCCCGACGACGAGCCGGTTTTGATGGGTAAGCAGTACTACGTGGGATCGCGCTACGTTATGGTCATGTAAGTTACGCGGTTTTACCAAACCGCGTAACGGCTCGACGCTGCAAACGCCCCTAAGCGGCAATCTGACGTTCAATCGTCGGTCGTGTACCCAAAGTACGCTTCCCTCCTCTTTCACGTCACCTTGCTCGCTTAGGGGCGTTTTCGCTGACTTATGCTCAACCAGCGACGTTTGCGCGCTTGTCAAGAGATTAGCCGTTGGGAAAGTGTCCAAAAATCCCACGCTCGTTCCTTTTGGATTGCGTTGCCCGTGGCCGACGGCCGTGCGGCACCGGTCCGCGTGGCGGCGTATAATCGGCGGCAGATGACTTGGACGTTAGGAAACCATGACCGATAGCATGCAGCAGATGGCGCTTGACACGCTCGGCGCCTATTTTGGCTACACCTCGTTTCGCCCGGGGCAGGACCGCATGGTGGATGCGATCCTTGCCGGTCGCGATGCGCTGGGCGTTATGCCCACGGGCGCCGGCAAGTCCATTTGCTATCAGGTGCCCGCGCTCATGCTACCCGGGATCACCTTTGTGGTGAGTCCGCTGCTGTCGCTTATGGAGGACCAGACCCGTGCGTTGCTCGCGGCGGGTGCGCGACCCAGTTATCTCAACTCTAGCCTTACTCCGGCCCAGCAAAACACCGTGCTCAAGCGGGCGCGCGAGGGCCGCTATCAGCTTATGTACGTGGCACCCGAGCGTCTGCTCGAGCCGCGCTTTTTAGCCTTTGCGCAGGAGGCCGCGGCGGACGGCGGCATTGGCGTGCCGCTCGTGGCCATTGACGAGGCCCACTGCGTGAGCCAATGGGGCCAGGATTTTCGCCCCGCTTACCTGCAGATTCATGAGTTCATCGATTCCCTGCCGCAGCGCCCCATCGTGGCGGCCTTTACCGCTACGGCGACCGAGCGTGTGCGCGCGGACATTCAGCAGATGCTCGGCCTGCAGAACCCGGCGACCGTGGTGACGGGTTTTGATCGCAAGAACCTCTACTTTGGTTGCGAGGAGATGGGCGACAAGGCCAAGACCGCGTGGGTGCGCGACTACGTGATCGCGCATTCGAGCGAGAGCGGCATCGTGTATTGCTCGACCCGCAAGACGGTCGACGCACTGGCCGCGGAGCTTGCCGAGGCGCTGGGCCCCAGCGGCATTCGCGTGGGCCGTTATCACGCCGGCATGGGCAACGACGCCCGCCGCCAGAGTCAGCGTGCCTTTATCGATGACGATATCCAGGTGATGGTTGCCACCAACGCCTTTGGTATGGGTATCGACAAGCCTAACGTGCGCTATGTGATCCACAACAACGTGCCCGAGAGCATCGAGGCCTATTACCAAGAGGCGGGTCGCGCCGGCCGTGACGGCGACCCGGCCAGCTGCCACCTGCTGTGGAACGGTAACGATTTTCGCATGCGCCGCTTTTTGATCGACCGCGGCGATGCGGCCGACGAGGCGCTCGACGACGAGCAGCGCGCGTGGGCGCTCCAGAACCGTTATCGCCTGCTCAGCCAGATGGAGGGTTACTGCAATACCACCGGCTGTCTGCGCGAATACATGCTGCGCTACTTTGGCGATGAAGCCGCGGCCGAGCATGCTGCCGCGGCCGGTGCGGGCAGCACCGCCACGGACGAGGCCGAGGGCTGCGGCAACTGCAGCAATTGCCTCACGCAGTTCGAAGTCGAGGACGTCACCGATATGGCCCGCGCCGCCGTGCGTTATGTGGCCACGCGACCCATGCGCTTTGGCAAGTCACTGATCGCCGACGTGCTTCATGGCGGCAACACCGAGCGCATTCGCCAGATGCATCTGGACGAGGACCGCGGCTACGGTGAGCTGTCGAGCGAATCGGTCGGGCGCATCAAGGACATCATCGGCCAGCTGTGCGGTCGCGGTTATTTGGCCACCTCGCAGGGGCAGTACCCGGTCGTGGGACTGGGTCCGCGTGCCGGCGAGGTCGAGGACGAGGCGTTCGCCTTTACCGTTAAGCGTCGCGCGTCCAAGCGCAAGGCCTCTGCCCGCGCCCGCCGCGCCGTCAATCTGCTGCGCGAGGAGGCCGAGCTGGATCAGCGCCCGCGCGTTGGCGACGATGCCGAGCTGTTCGAGTGCCTGCGTGCCCTCCGCAAGGAGATCTCGACGGAGCTGGAGATGGCACCGTACATGGTCTTCTCCGACAAGGCTCTGCGCGGTCTGTGCCGCCTACGCCCGCGGACGCGCGACGAGCTTATCCAGGTCAACGGCATCGGCGAGAAAAAGGCCGATGCCTTTGGCGAGCAGTTTATGGCGGCGATTGAAGAGTTTGAATCCGAACATGCGCGGGATGGAGCGTAACAATGGCATTCGACGATAAAACCGACCGCGCTGGCGTGTCCGCCGTGCCACTGTACCAGCAGGTTATGGACGACCTGAAGGGCGAGATCGCGCGCGGCGTGTACCCTGCTGGCTCGCGCATTCCTGCCGAGATGGAGCTCGCGAAGTCCTACGGCGTGGGGCGCGTCACCGTGCGCCGTGCCATCGAGGAGCTGTCGCGCGCGGGGTATCTCAACCGCCAGCAGGGGAGGGGCACCTTTGTGTGCGCTCCCAAGCTCAAACGCAAGATTCGCCAGAAGGGTGACGTCCAGAGCTTTACTGAGGGTTGTGCTGCCAACGACATGGTGCCGGGTGCGCGTCTGGTGTCGCGCACGGTGGTCGCGGCGACGCACGAGGATGCGGCGTTCTTTGGCGTGGAGCCCGGCTGCGAGCTTATCGTGGTCGAGCGCGTGCGCACGGCTGACGGCATTCCCGTCATGCTCGAGAACAACGCCTTTGTGCTCGCCGACCATCCCTACCTGCAGACGCTGGCCGACGAGGACCTCACCGATAACTCAATCTTTGCGCTCGTTGCCGAGCATTCGGGTCGCGCGCCGCTCAAGTCCGACCCCTGCACCGTGGAGATTGCGCTTGCCGATACTCAGACGGCCCCGCTGCTGGAGGTGCCGGTCGGCGAGCCGCTCTTCTATATGGAGGCCTACTTTACCGACGCCGGCGGGCGCCCTCTACTGCTCGGCCGCCAAAAGATCGTGGGCTCGCGCTACGTCTTCGACATCTAACGTCCACAGATAGAACAACATAGAACAAATTTGCTGAGATGACTTCACGGGCGTTGTTACACGTGCTATAAATAGGACAACATAGAACGATAGCAGGTACGAGCTGTCGTCGTTCAAAGCCGCCCCACAAGGAGGAGCATCAGCATGAACGCACATGATCTGGTTCAGGAAATCATCGAGCGCAAGGGTAAGATCGAGAATGTCTTTTGGATCGCTTGTGGCGGTTCGATGATCGACCTGATGCCGGCCAACGAGCTGCTCAAGCGCGAGGCCACCACGTTTACCTCGACGGTCTACACGGCACGTGAGTTTTGCCTGATGGCTCCCAAGAGCCTTGGCGAGAAGTCGCTCGTTATTGCCTGCAGCCACAGCGGCAACACGCAAGAGGTCGTTGACGGCTGCGAGATGGCGCTGGCAGCCGGTGCCGAGGTCATTGCCCTCACCGACTGCGAGGGCTCCAAGATCGATAACGGCAAGTGGACCACCTGGGTCTATCCGTGGGGTGAGGGTGTGTCGCAGGCCGAGGTGCCGCAGGGCATCGGCGCTCTGATCGCCGCCGAGTTGCTCGACCAGCAGGAGGGCTACGAGGCGCTCGCCGACATGTACGCCGGCCTTAAGCAGATGGACGCGCTGCTGCCCGCCGCCCGCGAGAAGGTCAACGCCGAGCTGGGCGCCCGCTTTGCCGAGCTCTGCCAGCAGCACAAGTTCTTCTATATCCTGGGCTCCGGCCCCAACTTTAGCCAGACCTACGCCATGGCCATCTGCTCGCTCATGGAGATGCAGTGGCAGCACTGCTGCTACATTCACTCCGGTGAGTATTTCCACGGTCCTTTCGAGGCTACCGAGCCCGGCGTGTTCTACTTTGTGCAGCTCGGATCGGGCGAGTGCCGCCCCATGGAGGAGCGCGCGCTGGCGTTCCTCAACACGCACACCGATACGGTCATGGTGCTCGACGCGCTCGAGTACGGCGTGGGCGACGTGCCTGCCAGCGTGCGTTCGTACCTGGAACCGATCTTCTTCTACAACATGAGCTGCGAGCTGCGCGCCGTCCGCGGTAAGGTGTTCGACCACAGCCCCGAGGTTCGTCGCTACATGGGCATCGAGCAGTACTAGGTACCGGGAAAAGTATTCACTTTCGATTCGCAAGCGTGCCGTGTGAGTCAAAAAGCGGGCCGCGCCGGGGATTTCCGACGCAGCCCGCTTGGTATTGCGCTTAGATTCACGAGGTGTCGCGGCAACCGACGCTTACTTGGCGTCGTAAGCCTCGGCGTCCCACCAGTCGAGCTGGGCGATGTTGTTGCGGATGTGCTGGCAGCTCTTGTGGAAGCCCTCGAGCTCGTGCTCGGACAGGTCGAGCGTGTAGACCTCCTCGACGCCCTCGGCACCGATCACGCACGGCAGGGAGGTAAAGATACCCTCCTCGCCATACTGGCCGGTCATGAGCGTGGATGCCGAAAGCACGGCGTGCTCGTTGTGCAGCACGGCGGCGCAGACGCGTGCGGCGGAGTTGGCGACGGCGTACTCGGTGCACTGCTTGCCCTGGTAGGTTACGTAGCCGCCCTTGCGTGCGAGCTCCTCGATCTCCATGTGGTCGAAGGCATACTTGTCGGGGTTCTCGGCCTGGAGCTCGTTGAGGCTCTTGCCGGCGATGGTTGCGGCCTTAAAGGCGGCCAGCTGGCTAAAGCCGTGCTCGCCGATCATGTAGGCGTCGATGGACTTGGGGCTCACGCCGACCTTCTTGGAAATCTCGGTGCGCAGGCGGGCGGAGTCCAGACCGCAGCCCGAGCCGATGATCTTCTTGGGATCGTAGCCGGTCAGGTGCCACAGCTCGGTGCACACGACGTCGCAGGGGTTGGAGATGCTCACGAAGATGCCGTCAAAGCCGGCGTCGACGATGTGCTTGGCAAAGGTGCGGGCGGCGTCGGTGGTAAAGAACAGCTCACCGTCGCGGTTGCCGGCGGCCAGCGCGACCTTGCCGGCGGCGTTGACGATGACGTCGCAGCAGGCAAGCTCCTCGTAGTGGTCGTAGCAGTTGACGATCTTGGTGTTGTACGGGACAAACGAAAGGGAGTCGCGCAGGTCCTGGACCTCGGACGTCACCTTGGCCTCGTTGATATCGCACAGGTACAGCTCATCGGCAATGCCCTGCATGAGCAGACTGTTGGCGACATGTGCTCCTACGTGGCCCTGGCCGACCACACCGATCTTACGCGTCTGGTACATATATGTATCCTTTCGGCCGAGTTTTTCGCGTCGAACCATTGTAGCGTCCTGCTGCCACTTTGCTAGGCTAAAGCGCCATAGATTTTTGGGCATGCCTTAATCTCTACTTTTGGAGTGATTTGGGCCGCTGACGGCATCGCCGGGCGATGTACTCGCGCGGGCGGGGCCGGTCGTTGTACCATAGCTGCAACTGACTCGTAAGGAGCATCCATGCCCATTCGCATCCCCGACGCCCTCCCTGCCGCCGCGCAGCTCGAGAGCGAGAACATCTTTGTCATGACCGAGTACCGCGCGCTGCACCAGGACATCCGTCCGCTGCGCGTGCTCATCCTCAACCTCATGCCCACCAAGATCGCCACCGAGACGCAGATCATGCGCAAGCTCTCCAACACGCCGCTGCAGGTGGAGGTGGACCTGCTGCGCACCAAAACGCATGAGGCCACGCATGTGAGCGCCGGCCATCTGGAGACGTTCTACCGCACGTTCGATGACATCCGCGACATCCACTACGACGGCCTGATCATCACGGGCGCGCCGGTGGAGCAGATGCCGTTCGAGGAGGTCGACTACTGGCCCGAGCTCTGCCAGATCATGGATTGGTCTACCACGCACGTACACTCTACGCTGCACATTTGCTGGGGCGCGCAGGCGGGGCTCTACCATCATTACGGTATTCAGAAGCACGACCTGCCGGCAAAGGCGAGTGGCGTGTTCGAGCATTATCTGGTGAAGCCGCAAAGCCCGCTGGTCCGTGGCTTTGACGACCGTTTCTATGCTGTGCATTCGCGCAACACCGATGTGCGTCGCGAGGACGTGGAGGCCGAGCCGCAGCTTGAGGTTGTGGCCGTGTCCGACGAGGTGGGCCTGTACATCGTCAAGTCGACCGACAGCCGTCGCTTTTTTGTATTTGGCCACCCCGAGTATGATACCGACACGTTGCGCCTGGAGTACGAGCGCGACGTGAAGCGCGGGCTCAACCCTCAGGTGCCGGCGCATTACTTCCCGGGCGACGACCCCACCGCCGAGCCGCGCAACGTCTGGCGCAGCCAGGCTCAGCTGTTCTACACCAACTGGCTCAACTACTACGTCTACCAGACCACGCCCTACGACCTGGCCCGCGCCGGCGAGGAGCACTAGGCCGCCGGGAGGTGCACCAGCCGTTAGGCGCTGATGATGTGGGGTAGCGGCAGGTCGTGGGCGTCGGTGGGAACGTGGTCGACGTGCTGCTCGTCAAAGGCGATGCCGATGATTTGGCATGCGGGCGAGAGCATAGGCAGGTAGCGGTCGTAACAACCGCCGCCGTAGCCCAGGCGCGCGCCGGTTTGGTCGAAGGCCACGAGCGGCACGACGATCATGTCGAGAGCTTCGGCAGGCACGATAGGGAAGCGGTCGCTGTCGATGTCCGTGGCCGCGAAGGCCCGCGTGGGGTGGGCGATAAACGGAGCCGCGGACGCATCGTCGGCGGCAACTGCCCGCATGCACATGCGCTGGCCACAAGCTGCGGCATCAATTGCCGAGAGCATGCACGGATAGGCTACGCGCCAGCCACGTTTGGCGGCCGTGACGGCAAACGTGGCAGGGTCTGCCTCGGAACCCATCGCGGCGTAGGCGGCAACGGTGTGCGGCGCCACGGCATCCGAGCGATCCAGCAGCTCAACAAGCCGCGCACAGATAATGGTAGACTTCGCCGTCCGCACATCTAAATCAAGAGCATCGCGCTGGGCAATCACCGCCCGCCGCAACTCAGCCTTGTCCATCCCAACCTCCTCTGGCAAACCTGCCAAACAGGGACAGGTTTATTTTGGCAGGTTTTATCTGGGCAAACGTCGAAGCCGCCACAAAGGTGTCCTTTGTGGCGGCTTCGACTCAACGTTGGCTTCACAACGCCGCAGCGATTGCTTCAGTCACAAACTTATTGAGCGATTCACCCTTCTTTGCCGCTGCCAGCGCTGCTCGCTTGTGGAGCTCAGAGCCCGTTCTTACGTTGAAAGAGCCCTTAAAAGCCCGCTCGGGTTCCTTGCCCTTCTCGGCGCAAAATTCAAGGTAATCGTCGACGGCGTCGTGGAAACATTGCTCCACTTCTTTGGCCGTGGAACCTTCAAATACGATTGCGTCCCTAATGCCAGCGACCATACCTGTTAGTACATGCTGTTCGGCATCGAACTCGACCGGGGCGAAATAACCCTTGTATGCCAAAACGTTACTCATGACTACCTCCGACATCTTGCAGAAAGCGAACGATGTTTCGAATGGTTCCCGCTGTCAATTCGTCAGATGGATGAGGTGCGTGCATTACGAACATCCTGCCATCTGATGGCCTGTAGAAGCGAACGCGCGATCCGGATGTCTTGCCTTTGCTGTCCATTTCAAAGCCATACGAAGCCATGACTTTTAAAAAATCCGCATAACGATACGTCGAAGGGCAGCTAAACAGTTGGGCGATGAGTTTATCGGATCGAGTCACCCCGCCTCACATTCTGCAACTATATTCTAGTTGCAATTTCAGTTCGATGCAAGCACCTCTACTATAGAACATGTGTGCGTATAGAACAAGTGTTCGAACTACCACGAAGGGCGCCTGTGAACTGCGCCCTTCGTGGTAGTTTTGCTTGCCGTGCCTTAGCCCAGCAGGTCGACTACGTTAAAGCCGGCGTTGCTCTTGGCGATGACGTCTCGGCCGCCAAAGACGCAGGTGGGCGACTCGGCTGCGATGCGCGTCACGTCGGCGCCGAGCGAGCGCAGCTCACCGGGCGTGGCGGCGAGCATCTGGGCGCGACGCTCCTCGCGCGCATGCGAATCGAGCCCGGCCAGGTAGGTCGTGTTGCGGCGCTTGGTGAGCGCATACGGCTTCACCGGCGCGTCCATGCCGCTCACGCAGCTCACGATAAAGCCTTCAAAGGCGGCCTCGTCGGGCTCAAAGCTGCCAAGCCATGCACCCGCGCGCTTCACGCGCTCAATCGAAGGATCGATCGCCGGGTCGCGGTAGGTGTAGAACGCCGTCTGGCGCTCGCCGGCTGCGCGGAATCCGCAGCCGTACGCACCGCCCTTCACGCGAATCTCGTTCCACAGGTAATCGTAGGAGAGCGCGTTGGCAGCCACGGCCCAGGCGCCCGTCACGTCGATGCCCAGGCGACGCGGGTCGCACGCGCTTGCCGCAAAGCAGATATCGCTGGGGATGACGAAAGCCTCGTGGCGGTCGCGCGGCGTCGGCACCACGAGAGCGTCGCGGCCGGTATCGGCACCATCGCCCGCACCCAGCCCCAAGTCGCCCGCGGCGGCCCAGTACGCGTTAAAGTCCTCATCGCTGCCGGTAAAGCTCGCCAGGCAGCCGTCGGCCACAAAGATGCGGCCTGCCAGCTCGGCAAGCTTGGCACGCAGGCCGTCCAGGCGCTCGTCAAAGTGGTCGAGCAAATCGCGCAGGAACAGGTAGAAGTCTACGCCCGAGAGCTGCTCGCGCACCACGGCCGAAGGCGAGCTGTAGCTCATCGCGCGACCGAGCGCCGCCGAGTGGCCGTTGTTGATAAAGCCCTGCTCAAGCCCAATGCGAATCTGCGTGAGCACGTCGCGCACGCGGTCGGCGTCGGCATCGAGCAAAAGCGTGCTCGACCATACCTCGCGCGGCAGGCTCGCCAGCGCATCGATCTTCTCGGACAGGGCGCCGGCGCTCACCAGCAGGTAGGGGCGCACGCCGTCCACTTCGGGCTGCGTCATGACTTCGGTCGTAAAGCTCAAAAAGCCGAGCTTGCCGGCGAGCAAGTTGTCGAGTTCCTCGGCCGAGTGCTCGCGCGTGGGCAGCTGCTTAAGCAGGCGGCAGAGCAGTGTCACATAGGGCAGGTCCTCAAACGCGACGCAGCTCAGGTCGAAATACTGCATGGCGTAGGCCAGACGGTTGGTGGGGATGCCGTGGCGCAGGCAGGGGATGGGCGCGGTCGTGTCCACGATCAGCGGCGGCTCGGGGCGCGCCTCGCCAATGTCGGACACGCGCAGGCGCGGCAGCGTGGCCTTGGCCTCGGGCGTGTCTTCCGCCTCCTGCGCGGTACGCAGCGCGGCCGTGCACTCGACCACGTCGGCCAGCTCGGCATCGGTCATGGCATCGCGCTTGGCTGCCAGCTCGGCGGCCTCGGCACCCTCCGAACCCTCGGTGGCGTCCAGCGGCACCAGCTCGACGAGCGCCATGTGGTCGTTTTCCAGCACCAGCTCGCGCAGCAGGTCCTCAAAGTAGCTGCCGTCCAGCTCGCCGCGCAGCTCCTCGTACACCGGGCCGTACTTGAGTGCCAACGTCGCGGCGTCGTCATCGTAGAGCCACGTGCTCAGCGCGTCGCACGCAATGGCTACGCCGTCGGCGATGCCATAGTCGCGCTGGCGCAGGTCGTACTCGTTGCTGCTGATGATGGCCTCCAAGCGCTCGCGCGGAACGCCGTGCTCGCACAGGTCGCGGCAAGCGTCCTGGAATACGCGACGCAGCTCGCGCGCCACGCCGGGCTGCGCATTTTGCAGCATGATGAGCTCGTAGGGCTGCAGGCTCTCGGCCGCGGTGTAGCTCACCACGTTGCCGCCCAGGCCTGCGGCCAGAATGGCCTTCTTAACCGGCGCTTCGTTGGAGCCCAGCAGTGCCTCAAACAGAATGTCCGCCGCGATCGTGCGCTTGCGGTCGAGCGCGCTGCCCAGCACCAGACCCAAGCCCACCAGGGCGTTTTCGGGCGTGGTGGCCATCTCGACGCGCTTGTACTCGCAGGTCACGGGCGCCTGCACGTCCAGCGGATTGGGCGCCAGCGTGGATGGGTCCTCGCCGGCGGCGACGGCAGCGTCCATGCGGCGGCTCGCAGCACTCGGCTGCGACAGATAGCGCTCGTCCAAAAACGCCAGCGCGCGGTCCACGTCCAGGTCGCCGTAGAGCGTGATGTAAGAGTTGGAGGGGTTGTAGTGGCGCGCGTGCGTGTCCAGGAACTGCTCGTAGGTGAGCGCGGGGATCGCGCGCGGGTCGCCACCGCTCTCGTGTGCATAGGCGGTGTCGGGGTAGAGCGCGGCGTTGACGGCGTCGTCCAGCACGCTCATGGGATCGGACAGCGCACCCTTCATCTCGTTGAACACCACGCCGTTATAGCGCAGCGTGCCCTCGTGCAGGCTCGCGGAGCTGCTGTCGCCCTCGGCGCCCTCCGGCAGGTCCAGTTCGTAGTGCCAGCCCTCCTGCTCAAAAATAGTCGGCTTGGTGTAGATGGCCGGGTTGAACACCGCGTCCAGGTACACGTCCATCAGGTTGTACAGATCCTGCTCGTTGGTGGTGGCAACGGGGTAGATGGTCTTGTCGGGGTAGGTCATGGCGTTGAGGAACGTCTGCATGGAGCTCTTGATCAGGTCGACAAACGGCTCCTTGACGGGGAACTTTGCCGATCCGCACAGGACCGAGTGCTCAAGAATATGGAACACGCCGGTGGAATCGGCCGGCGGCGTCTTAAAGCCAATGGCAAAGGCCTTGTTTTCGTCGTCGCATGCCAGGTACAGCAGGCGAGCGCCCGAGGCGGTGTGGCGCAGCACGTAGGCGTCCGAGTCAAGCTCGGGCACGGTCTCGCGGCGCTCGACGGCAAAGCCGTGGCAGGTAGTGCCGGGCACTAGCAGTGCGGCGGCAGCGGCGCGCGGGTCGGTTGAGGTAGTGGGCATATGCAGTCTCCTTTGACGCCCCAGCGGGGGCGAATCGAGTCGAATCCTCGAGAGTATACCCATATGGGGCCGCGGCTCTGCGGCGAACTGAAGACGATGCTGGCGGATTGGGCATAGGTCCCGCGTGCCCGCCGCACGAGCGTGGAAAATTGGACACTCGCCAAACGAGAGTGGATATTCGGACGGACGAGCGAGGATTTCCGGATACCTATCGAACGAGAGTGGATATTTGGACGGAATCTGCCGCAAAAGCCCCAAAAACCGTCCAAATATCCACTCTCGATATCCGACCGTCCGAAAATCCTCGCTCGTCCATCACTCGCGTATCTCTCGTCTCTCATTCGTCTCTAATATGAGAGATGACAGGAAGATGAGAGAAAAATATGAGAGATAACTGAGCAGCAAAGAGACAGGCAATCATGGTATTGTCTCAATACCGATTGTTCTACCAGCAATAATATGTATAAATGAAGCAAATGGTAGACATTCCATCTCTATCTATCTCTTATCTCTAAGCCGAGAGATAGAGAGATAAATGAGAGATAATTACGAGAGATAACTGAGAGACGAGGGAAATCTATCCGCGGCATTCTCCGCAGGACCGAGCGAAAGGACGTGCAGATGAACGAAAACGAGCTGACCGGTCTGCTTGAGTCTTTAAGGCGTATGGGCTCGGATGATCTTAACGTCGAAGTGAAGGAGAGCGCCACGACGCTTTCCCGCGACGTGTGGGAAACGGTGAGCGCATTCGCGAACACTGCCGGCGGAATCATCGTGCTCGGAGTGAGTGAGCGCGCAGGTTTTGTCCCGGTTGAGAACTTCGAGACCGAGAAAGTGCTCAACCAATTTGTGTCAGGCATGGGTGATGCGGGCGGTCGAGGAAAGCTGGCCAATCCGCCCAAATACACGATCGAGCGAGTGGAGCTTCAGGACGTCATCGTTCTCGTCATTACGATTGAGGAGCTCGATCCGTCGAGCAAGCCCTGCTATGTCATAGAGCGAGGCGCCCAGGGCGGCAGCTACAAGCGCATCGATGACAAAGATGTGCCGCTTTCATCGACCGAGGTGCTCGCATTGGGGTCATACGGTCGAGCGACTCCGAGCGATCGCGACGCGGTGGCGGGTGCGGGCGCGGACGATCTCGACGAGACGCTGGTCGACCGTACGATAGATCGGGCTTTCTCGTTGACGCCCCGGGCAATGCGCGGTGCGCCGGACAAACAAACGAAGCTGGAGCGCCTAAATATCCTTGATTCCCAGGGCAATGTCACCAAGGCTGGACTCCTAGTTGTGGGCACCTACCCTCAGCAGTTCTATCCCAAGCTCTTCATTGACGTGGCTGTCCATGCGGGAACTCAGAAGGGCATGGCGGGGTCGCTGAGGTTCATGGACCGCGCAATCTGTGAGGGAACGTTGGGCGAGATGATCTCGGATGCCGTCGCAGCTGTCGCCAAAAACCTGCGCCGCATCTCGACCGTCCAAGGCATCTCGCGTATCGACTCGCTGGAGATTCCCGAGGAGGTTCTGCGCGAGGCAATCGCCAACGCCGTAATCCATCGAGAATACGGGGATCGGTTCTGTGGACAATCGATTGCCGTCGACGTCTTTGACGATCGTGTCGAGGTGACGAATCCTGGCGGCCTTTACGGGGGAAAGACTCGCGAGAACTTGTTTGACGGCAGCTCCCGATGCCGTAACGCGACGCTTGTGAAGCTCATGTCGATTGTCCCGCTGCCGGATGGCGCAGGTTCGCCGGCTGAGGGCAATGGCTCGGGCATCCCGATGATGATCGATGCTATGCGCGCGCATGGTCTGGCCGAGCCCCTGTTCTGCCCCGGATTCGATCGGTTCAAGGTCGTACTTTACCGTTCAAAGATCGAGCCGGTCGATCATGGCGGGGGCTTAATTGTGACGGCACTCAAACACTACGGCGAGCTGGGGACGCGCGAGCTGGCAGAGCACACAGGGCTCACAATTTCCCAGGTTAGGTCGCGCGTCAACGCGCTCATTGCTCAAGGCGAGCTTGAGCCCACGGCGTCGGCGACGAGCCGCAATCGCAAGTATCGACTGTCGGAGTGCGTGGGATAGATGCGTTAGTGGACGAGGCGACCCAATAATCGACCCTCGATTGGCGTCCATTAAGGTAAAGCGGTTGTTGCCCAGTCGACGGTGATGCTAAAGACTCGGCTTACGCCGGCATGGCCCCGAACCCGTCTATCAAGAACAGCCTAAGAACCAGCTTGATGACATTTCCCGGTTTGACTTCTGCCGCGTCAAAGACGTGGCGCTCGGCGAGCTCGCTGCAGTATGCATAGATGTCGCGGATAAGGTCCGCGCCCGAGAGCGTAAACATGTAGCCTGCGTCCGAAAGCGCATTGGGCGCGGCAGGCAACTTGGCCATGTGACAGAACGTTTGCAGGTCGGGCGCCATAACGTTCTGGTAGTCGAGGTGGCCGTTGGCATCCTGCGCGGCAAGCTCCAATTGGCGCACAAAATCCAGCGCCGCCGCTAACACAAAGCTCGGCGTAGGCGCATTGACGTCCTGAGTGGTCGCCACAAGCCTGCCCGCCGCCTGCGTGACAAGCCAGGCGACCTCGCGCTGGCAGCGCACGGCCTTGCGCGTAACCGGCTTGATGGACGAAGAAGAAACGCTCCCCTTAGGCGGATTCGAAGCAATCATAAGACCCTCCCATGAACAATCCGGCCCAACAAGCCCGGATGAAACACGTGCTACATCAGTATACAGGGGAGTGGGGTAGCGGGGTACAAGCGCGCCAACGGCAAACCGAGAGCATCAACGATGTGCCTCCGCTCTATTTGGACGATGGCACGTGGGTCATTAAGTATTCGGTTCAAGCGCCAGGCGCCGTTGGTTCTCGAGACCAAGACTATAACCGTAAAATGCTCAACTGCATGGAATGTGGCGTTCCGGTCGGAGTCATATTTGCAACTGAGGTGGGCTATAAGGTGCTCGGCCTTGCGTTTGTTGAGCGGTTCGAGCCCGAAAACGGATGGTTTGTTCTGCATGGTCCTGTTCATAAAGGCGGACCGGACCCTCGTTTTGCACCCGACATGAGTTATCTGAAGCACATGCCCGTCGATATCGAGTTTGCCGGACAGGGTGCGACCGACGACGAAAAGGTCCGCTATGCGTTAAGGCGCGAGCGATTGGGGCAGCAATGGTTCCGCAAGCAGCTCGTTGCCGCCTATGACGGCCGTTGCGCGGTGTCGGACTGCGGCGTCAGCGAAGCTCTGGAGGCTGCACATATCGAGAATTACTCGGGACCCAAATCGCAGGTTGCCAGCAATGGCATTCTGCTTCGGCGCGATCTTCATTCCCTATTTGATGCTCACCTGATTTCGTTTGAGCCTGTTTGCGGCGAATATCGGCTGTGCGGATCGTACCTGCTGGATAAGACTGGCTACGCTTCCTTTGCGGGTGCGACGCTAAGGCAGCCGAATGAGCGTCAGTGGCGACCCAATACGGTGTTTCTTGAGGCCCATCGCATTGAGTTCGATCGCTCGGAAAAGAAGCGTGAAAAGGCGGGGCTTCTGCCGTATTAGCGTATTTGGCTTTGGCATTCTTTGACGATCGAGTTGTTTGATCGGATCGCGTGGCGATGCAATCTCGCGCCCGCCCGCCGGTGCATGCTCGTCCTGTTTTGGTATAGCGAGAGGGGAGCGTGTATGAGCTGGCGAGGCGATATTGCGATGGGGAAGTACGGAAAACTGCCGTGTGCCCTTATAGACAACAATATGTTTCCGAGCGTAGAGGTTGATTGCGGGTCGTTTGTCGTCACCTGCCCTTGCTGCGGCTCGCAAATACCGTGTCTCGACATTCGGTTCATCGATGCACGTGACAGGTTCAGCGACGAAGTGAGGAAACGTACGGGCGTTCATATGCCGGTGTATCCGGAGAAATGCCCTGCTTGTGGCCTCGATATCGTGTACGACGCCGGCGACGAGGGATAGGTGATGCAGAGGAGTTGGCTGTGAGTGTCTTTTGCCTCTACAAATAAATCCCCTCACCGAGTTGCGTGTGAAACTCGGCGTGATGGTCGCGTGCCCAGGTAAAGAGTGCCTGGTCAAAGTCGGTGCGCGTGGCCGGGACGCCAAAGACGCCGGCAACTTCGACGCGCACAAACTCCAGTGCCGGTAGCTTGTTGATGGCAGTGAGGGCAAACGGGGACGAGGGCTCCTCGAACAGATAACGGCTGCCTTGCAGCGCGTCGCAACTGGTGCACGTGTTGCCGAGCGACGGGGCTTTGGAGGCTCGCGCGCCTACGGGCTTGTAGCCGCAGCGCTTATGAAGGTAGTCGCGGATCTCGCCCGGCACGCAGCCAAGAGCGGGCACGATGGCGAGTGCGTTGGCGTTGGCCGTGTCGATGGCAATGTGCCCGGCTTCGTTGGGCGCGTGCGCGATGACGATGCTCTCGTCGTTATCGGCTCGATAGGGAATGCCGAAGGCCGCGACCGAGGTCTCTTTGTGACACTTCCAGCACTCGCGCTTGCCCAGTACTAGATATATATACGGCGCTGAGGGGTCGGATCGGTCAACACCGGGCAGCCACTCGGCAAAGGGCTCGGGGTTGACGCCGCTGGGTACATACCAGATCTTCTTGGTCCGGTCCCATTTGGCGCCCAGCGCCTTGGCTTCTTCTTTGTGCGAAAAGGGGACATCGAGCTCGGTGCGCATGGCGGCTCCTTGGTGCTGCAGGTGCAAGTGGCTCAAGGATACCGCAGAGCGCAGACATCGCGGCGTTTTGCTGAGAAGTTGCGGCTCGGATGGGTTCGAGACGTGTTGGTCTCGGCCTCGGTGACTATTGGGGCGGTTTTGATTGACTGCGGAGTCAGCCGGGATAGGCACCTGGGTCGCTGACGCGGTTTTGTGCATGGGCAGGGTGGTTGCTTGGGCGGTTGAAACTGCCGGCGGATTTGGCGACATAAAACAAAACAGCCCAGAGGACATAGCCTCTGAGCTGCGAACATTTGGTGGGCGTTAGAAGATTTGAACTTCTGACCTCTTCCGTGTCAGGGAAGCGCTCTCCCCCTGAGCTAAACGCCCGATCAAGGGTGCGCAAGCGCGCAAGGGATAATATAACGGAGCCTGAACTCGGTGGCAAGAACATTTTTAAAAATCGCTTACATTGTGGAATTCGGGGGCTTTGTCATATCCATTTCAAAAGAGCCTGCTGCCGCGATTTGGCTGTCGCATAATGCAAGGCCATTGCGGTATCGAGCTATGGAAAGACGCCTGCGGAATTGTCCTACCGATAAGCGGACAAGCCTCCAGCTGGTGACTTCGCCGTGGTAAGGTAAGCCGAATTGTTTCCAGGCTGTTTCGGGGGAGTGGAATGAGCAAAGAGTGTGTCGAGCAGGTCGAAGGCGCAGGGGCTTCGGTGCCGATGACCGATATATCGAACATTGATGTGCCCGAGGGCACCGACGAGCTCAGCCGCAACACCCGTCGCGCATGGCGCGACCGCTTGAACAGCGCTTCGACGCGCAAGATGATCACGGGCGTCTTGGCCACGCTGGTGGGCGGTTCGTTTTGGGGCTTCTCGGGCACCAGCGCGAGCTTTCTGTTCGATACCTACCACGTCGACACCTTGTGGCTTATGAGCGTGCGTCAGATTCTCGCCGGTCTACTCTTTATGGCCGTGGTTGTTACGCGCGACCGCGAGCGCCTGATTAAGCTCTGGACCACACCCGCCGATCGCAAGCAGCTGCTGCTCTTTACCGCCTTTGGCCTGCTGTTCAACCAGTTTTGCTATCTTTCGGCCGTGCGCCTGACGAACGCCGGAACCGCGACGGTGCTCCAGTGCCTGCAGCTCGTTATCATCATGGGCTACGCCTGCGTGACCGATCGCCGCATGCCGCGTACTCGCGAAGTCATCGGCATTGGCCTGGCTCTGGGTGGAACCTTTTTAATTGCCACCGGCGGCGACCCTACCAGCCTGAATATCTCGCCGCTTGGCCTGGCAGCAGGTCTTATGTGTGCGGTCAGCGCCGCGTGTATGGCGGTGATTCCCGCCAAGATCCTGCCCGAATACGGTAGCCCCATCGTCACGGGCTCGGCAATGCTCACGGCGGGCGTGATCTCATGTGTCTTCGTGCAGCCCTGGGCGCATATGCCGGCACTCGACGCTGCCGGCGTCGAGGCGCTCGCGGTGTTCGTGGTTATCGGCTCGTTTTTTGCTTACATGCTCTATATGCAGGGCGTTAAGGACATCGGCTCGGTGCGTGCGAGCCTCATCGGAACTGTGGAGCCGGTTTCGGCGACCATCACGAGCGCCGTTATGCTGGGCACGGTGTTTTTGCCGACCGACCTTATCGGCTTTGCCATGATCATCGTGATGATGTTCCTCACGGTGTAGCTAACGCCGCCGCCAAGGCAGAAAAGGTGTTGTGCCGCATTTTCGCCAATTGATGTCCGTGTCTGGAGTTTAGCTGTCGATGCTCAAAATGCCATAAACTAGTAACGTTATGGACTTTTTCATTGCGACTCAATTGCGAGGATTTCTTTATGGCTGGTAATCACTTTAAGGGCAGCGATAGCGGCCGCCCTGCAGTTCCGCCGCGTCCGAATGGGGCTAGTAAGGCCGGCACGCCGGGCGGCGCTGGACAGGGCGGTTCCGGTAAGCGCGTGTCTCCGGGCGAGACGGCGATGTTTACCGCTCTGTACGAGCAGTCTCAAAAGGCAAAAAAGACCGGCCGTGCAAGAGGGAATGTCTTTGCGGACGGTGCAACCTCCACGTCGCAGCCGAGCGGGACTCCTTCGGTACCCGCGAACAACGCGGGTGCTGCCAACGCCGCGAATGGCGCCGGCAACGTTAATGCCGGCAAGGCCGCCAACAATACTCCCTCTGCCGGTGGCGCGGGGCTTACGGGTAACCTTGGCACGATTTACACCGGCGCCTCCGAGACTGGCACGTTCGCCCGCCTGGATGATAGCGGTGCCGAGTTTGCGGGCTCGGGTTCCAAGGAAGATTATTACGATTTTGGCTTGAACTACGGTAGCGACGCTTCGTCGAGTTCGACCTCTGACGGTCTGGTCCGTCATCGCCATCGCAAGGGCGAGCGCAAAAAGCGTCACACCGGCGCCATTATTGCCGCTGTAGTCGCGGTGCTTCTCGTTGCGCTTGGCGCAAGCGGCTTTATGCTGCTTAACTCGGCAAAGACCGTAAAGAGCGAAGCGAAGGAGGCTGTCGAGATCGTCGGTGGCCTTAAGGACAAGGTCACGTCGGGCGATTTTTCGACGCTGCCTGACGACGCGAAGAAGATCGATGAGCTCTGCGACAGCATGAAGGCGGAGACCTCGAGCCCGCTGTGGACGGCGGCATCGTTTATCCCGGTGTATGGCAGTGACATCAACGCAGCCCGCACCATGATTGATGCTCTGTCCGATGTCTCGAGCAACGCGCTGGTTCCCATGGCCGATAACCTCTCGCAGGCCACGCCCGGCAAGCTGTTCCAGGACGGCATGATTAACGTGTCCGCGCTACAGGCCGTTGCCGATTCGCTTTCCGATAGCTCCAAGGTGTTCAAGAGTGCCAACGAGAAGATCCAGGGTATTGGCGATACTCATATTTCCCAGGTGACCGAGCTGGTCGATAAGGCCAAGGACGGCTTTGCCACCCTCAATGGCGCGGTTGACGCGACTGAGAAGGTCGCCCCCGTCCTTCCCCAGATGCTCGGCGCCAACGGCCAGACGCGCAACTACCTTATGTACGCCATGAACAACGTCGAGATTCGTGCTTGCGGCGGCTTTGGCGGTTCGCAGGGCCTGATTTCGGTCACCGACGGCCAGATGTCGATCGGCGAGTTTGTTCCCCGCATTGGACTCAGTGAGGATGAGGCAGTCGAGAGCGTCGACGAAGAGGATGAGGCGCTGTTCGGCAACCACAGTAACCTGTACAACTCGGGCAATACCTATTCGCCTGATTGGCCCCGCAACTCGCAGCGTGTCGCAGCCCTGTGGAAATCTCAATATGGCCAGGACGTTGACGGCGTCGTGGGTATCGACCCGGTGTTCCTGCAGTATCTGCTGGGCCTGGTCGGTAACGTGTCACTGCCCGACGGAACGGTTGTCGACGGCACCAACGCCGCAAAGGTCCTCATGCACGATGTGTACTGGAACTATCCGGTCGAGGAGTCTGACGGCATCTTTGCATCCGTCGCCAGCGCTGCCTTCGACAAGATCCTTGGCGGTATCGGCGATGTCGATGTTACGAAGCTTGTCAGCGCCGTTGAGCGCGGTGCCGAAGAGGGCCGTCTGATTGCTTGGATGAGAAACGATGATGAGCAGAATGCCATCAAAGAGACGGGCATTGACGCTTCGCTGCCCGATCCGGATGATCCGAGTGCCGATCCCGTTGCCGGCGTTTACTTTAACAACCTGAGCTTCTCCAAGCTCGACTGGTATCTGAACGCCGACACGCAGATTGGCCAGGGCGTGAAGAACGGCGACGGCACGTGCTCCTATCGCATCACCGTTACCCTGACGAACATCATGACGCAGGAGGAGGCTGGCAAGCTGCCCGACTACGTTGCGGCGAGCGTACCCGATGCCGCGCGTGACGACGAGCGTCTGAATGTCTCGTTGTTTGCCCCGACGGGCGGCAACATTACTGATCTGACCGTCGAGGGCACCCAGTTTGGTCTTGGCGCCGCTACGTGGCATGGAATCCCCTTCTATTCGGGCACCGTTGACCTGCATGCTGGCGAGACGACGACGATCACGTATACGCTGACCACGTCGGCCGAGGCGGGGGACAAGCCGCTTGCACTGCGTCAGACTCCCACATGCCAGGCGGCTCGCGACAGCGCGTCGGCGTAGGGTTTTTCTGGTAGCGCAGATAATCGAGTACCATTTTGGGGCGGACAGGCAATCTGTCCGCCCCTATTTTGTAAGGAGAGCGCATGAAGTACTTTGGCACCGACGGTTTTCGCGGTGAGGCCAACGTTGGGCTGACGGTAGAGCACGCTTATAAGATTGGCCGTTTTGTGGGCTGGTATTACGGCGCCAACCGCGAGCGCAAGGCGCGCGTCATCGTGGGCAAGGACACACGCCGCTCGAGCTATATGTTTGAGGCGGCGCTGGTGAGCGGCCTGGTCGCGAGCGGTGCGGACGCCTATATGCTGCACGTGATCCCCACGCCGGGAGTGGCGCATCAGACCGTGGAGGGCTGCTTCGATTGCGGCATCATGATCAGTGCGAGCCACAACCCGTTTTGCGATAACGGCATTAAGCTCGTCAACAGCGACGGCTTTAAGATGGACGAGGACGTGCTGGAGCTCATCGAGGACTATATCGATGGCAAGAGCGAGGTGCCGCTGGCAACGGGCAATCACATCGGCGCCACGGTGGACTACATGCAGGGCCGCAACCGCTACATTGCTTCGCTCATCGCCAGCGCGAACTTTTCGCTGCAGGGCGTCAAGATCGGTATTGACTGCGCCAACGGCTCGGCGTCCTCGGTGGCCAAGCCGGTGTTTGACGCGCTCGGCGCCGACGTGCGCGTGATCAATGCCGCGCCCGATGGTTTTAACATCAACGTCGACTGTGGCTCCACGCATATGGAGCGCCTGCAGCGCCACGTGGTGGAGCAGGGGCTGGACGTGGGCTTTGCCTACGACGGCGATGCCGACCGCTGCCTGGCCGTGGATGAGCGCGGTCGCGTGGTAGACGGCGACCAGATCCTGTACGTGTGCGGCGTGTATCTGAACAAGCACGGTCGCCTTTCGGGCGGTACCGTGGTGCCGACGATTGCCAGCAACTTTGGCCTGATCAAGTCGTTGGAGCTTGCCGGTCTGAGCGCCGTGACCAGCGGCGTGGGCGACCGTCACGTGTATGCCAAGATGCGCGAGGGCGGCTACAGCCTGGGCGGCGAGCAGACGGGCCATACGATCTTTGGCGATATCGAGCGCACGGGCGACGGCATTATGACCTCGCTGCGCGTGATGGAAGTGATTCGTGCCGAGCGCGAGACACTCTCACAGCTCACGGCTCCGTGCAAGCTGCTGCCGCAGGCGCAGGTGGCCGTGCGCGTGGCGGACAAGGACGCCGCGCTCGAGAACATGGGCGTGCAGAACGCCATCGCCGAGGCCGAGGCTGCGCTGGCAGGCGAGGGCCGCGTGCTCGTGCGCAAGAGCGGAACCGAGTCGGTGATTCGCGTTTTGGCCGAAGCCCCCGACCAAGCCGCCGCCGACGTCGCCATGAAGCGCATCGCCAACGCACTCGAGGCTCTGTAGGGGCTTTCGGGGCTGTTTGGCAGGGGGTTATTAATAGGTTGTGGCCAAAAAGTGGCAAATATGAGTACTGTTACGAATTTAGTAACAGCAATTTTCGCCTCCAAAGCCCATGCTGGCGCCATTTGAACACCATTCCGACTTGCATATTTCCCCATATGTCTAATAAAAGAGGTCCTAAGTAAGAATAAATCTCACTTAGGACCTCTTTTTTACCCAAATTAAATGTTACAAGTATGGCAGCAGTACTCAAATTTGCCCTTTTTGACCACGGCCCTCGGAGTGCTGCTTTAGGTCTTACAGCTCGTAGAGCGTGGTGAACTTGTCCTGCAGGTAGCTGCAGTAGTAGCGGGCATCGAACGCCATGCCGCAGGCGCCCTTGATGAGCTCCGGCGCGTCCTTGGCGCGGCCCCACTGCCAAATGTGCTCGCCCAGCCAAGCGCGGACGGGCGCCAGATCGCCGCTCGCGCAGGCACCGGTAAGGTCGACGCCGTCGCGGCACATGGCCGGCACAAACATGGCGTCGTAGGCGCTGCCCAGCGCATAGGTGGGGAAGTAGCCAAACGAGCCACCGCTCCAGTGCGTATCCTGCAGGCAGCCGTGCGTGTCGTCGGGAACGGGAATGCCCAGGTACTCGTCCATAAAGCGATTCCAAAGCGCGGGGATATCCTTGGCCATGGCCTCGCCGGCAAACAGCATGCGCTCGATCTCGTAGCGCACCATAACGTGCAGCGGATAGGTGAGCTCATCGGCCTCGGTGCGGATCAACGACGGCTGCGCGATGTTCACAGCGTGGTAGAGCGTGTCCTCGTCGACGTCGCCGTAGACCTCGGGTGCGTGGCGGCGCAGCACCTCGAGCAGCGGTCCCATAAAGGCGCGGCTGCGACCTACGGTGTTCTCGAAAAAGCGGCTCTGGCTCTCGTGGATGCCCATGGAGGTGCCGCCCTCCAGGCACGTGCGCGCATAGGCGGGGTTCACGCCCAGCTCGTACATGGCGTGTCCCGCCTCGTGGATGATGCTGTAGACGTTGGAGATGCAATCGTCCTCGTAGATGTGCGTCGCGATGCGCGCATCGCCCACGGCAAAGCCCTCGCTAAACGGATGCTCGGTAAAGGCAAGCGTGGTGTCGTCCAGGTTCAGGCCGACGAGCTTCATAAGGTCGAAGCTCATGGCGCGCTGGGCGGCCTCGGGCACGCGGGCGTGCAAAAAGTCGGCATCGGGCTGCTGACTGCGCTCGCCGATGGCGTGCACGAGCGGCACGACCGTCGCCTTGACCTCATCGCAAAACGCATCGAAGCTCTTGGCGGAAAGGCCGCGCTCGTACTGGTCGAGCCAAACATCGTATGGGTCGCGCTTGGGGTCCATAAGTTCGGCCTGATGCTTAAGTTGGGCGACGATCCTATCCACATAGGGCTCAAAGCTCGCCCAGTCATTGGCCGTCTTGGCCTTGTGCCACACGGCATCGGCCTCGCAGGTGAGCCTGGTCCAGGCCTCGGCCTCCTCGGTGGGGATGACGCTTGCCTCGCGCTGGTCGCGACCGAGCACACGGATCTCGTCGAGCAGCTGCGGGTCGTCAATTTTGCCGCCGGCGACGGTCTCGCGCGCTAACGAGCGTACGAGCTCAACGGACTTCTCGCTGGTCAGCAGCTTGTGATGCTCGCCGGCAAGCGTGCCCATGGCGTCGGCACGGGCGGCAGCACCGTTGGCAGGAGCAATCGTCGCTCCATCGAACTCGGCAATCTTGAGCAAGTACTCGCGAGTCCACAGCTTGCCCTCGAGTTTGCGGAACTTTTTGACGGCCTTGTCGACTTTAGCGGCCTTGACTCCCTTGGCGGCCTTTGCCACGGCGGCCTTGGCCTTCTTATCGAGTTTCTTTCCCATACCGTATCCTTAATCTCGCAGGCCGAGCGCCGCAGACGGGTGCACGGCCAGTTTGCACAGCTACCTGCCTTGTACCCAGCGCGAACAAAACGGAACGCGGCGATGCACACGTAGAATGTGTTATCCTATAGCCCAATGCGTTGACGGAGAGGGTTTTGCCCGCCGCGTCGCCGGCAAGAGAGGGAAGGTCATGGGCTGCAAGCCTTCCTGCGGTGACAAGGGCCAAGCGTTCACTCCCGAGCAGCGACCTCAACGGGCGCGCGGCCAGTGGCAGCAAAGCCTCAGTAGGGAAGCCGTGAGCCTCGCGACAAGAGGCACAGAGTGGGCGCGGCGGGCCAGACATCCGCCGGGTCAAACAAGGTGGTACCGCGGAATTCAACCGTCCTTGGGCAATGCACATGCCCGAGGACGGTTTTTTGTTACCGAACCGGGCCGCGCATCCGCAGCATCGGGCGGCGTCAGCCGCCCCGGAGCGCGGATACGCGAGAGACGAAAGGGAAGACATGAGTCTGATTGATGATCTGGTCAAACTCGAGGAAGAGGCCAAGGAGCTCGTTGCAGGCGCCGACGACGCCGCCAAGCTCGAGGCTGCACGCGTTGAGCTGCTCGGTCGCAAGGGCCGCATTACCGGCCTGATGCGCATGATGGGCAAGCTCGCCCCCGAGGATCGTCCCGTGATGGGCAAGCGCGCCAACGAGATGCGCCAGCTGATCGAGGGCATGCTCGACGAGCGCACCACCGAGATGAAGGCCGCCGCCCTCAAACACGCACTCGAGCACGATGCCGTCGACATCACGCTGCCGGGCATCCGTCCGCAGATCGGCCACCAGCACCTGATCAAGCAGATCATCGAGGAGGCCGAGGACATCTTCTGCGGCATCGGCTACACCGTCGAGTCCGGCCCCATGGTCGACACCTCCTACTACAACTTCACCGCGCTCAACGCCCCCATGGATCACCCGAGCCGTTCGGCCCGCGATACCTTCTACGTGGTCGACAACAACCCCGGCAGCGTCGCGCACCCCGAGGCTCATGCCCACGGCGAGTCCGACGTGCTGCTGCGCACCCAGACCTCGGGCGTGCAAATCCACACCATGGAGTCGCAAAAGCCGCCCATCTACATGATCTGCCCGGGCACCGTCTATCGTCCCGACACGGCCGACGCCTGCCACCTGCCGCAGTTCAACCAGATCGAAGGCCTGGTCGTCGACGAGGGCATCACCTTTGGCGATCTTAAGGGCACGCTCGACTACTTTGTTAAGTGCATGTTTGGCGAGGACCGCAAGACGCGTTATCGCCCGCATTTCTTCCCCTTCACCGAGCCTTCCTGCGAGGTGGACGTGAGCTGCCACGTGTGCGGCGGCAAGGGCTGCAACTTCTGCAAGCACAGCGGCTGGATCGAGATCCTGGGCTGCGGCATGGTCGACCCCAACGTCCTGATCAACTGCGGCATCGACCCCGAGAAGTACACCGGCTTTGCCTTTGGTATTGGCGCCGAGCGCGTCGCGGCACTGCGCTACGACTTGCCCGACCTGCGCACGTTGATGACCGGTGACATGAGGTTCTTGAACCAGTTCTAGAACGCTTTCTTCTTAGTTGCAGTTTCCGGCTCAAAGCCGCATTTATGAAAGGAGACCAGTTAGATGCGCGTTTCTTACGACTGGCTCAAGACCATGATCGATATTCCGGAGGATCCTAAGACCCTTTCGGACGAATACATCCGTACCGGCACTGAGGTCGAGGCGATCGACACCGTGGGCGAGTCCTTCGACCATGTGGTGACCGCCAAGGTGCTCACCAAGACCCCGCACCCCGATAGCGACCACATGTATGTGTGCTCGGTCGACGTGGGCGACAAGAATCTCGACGCCGACGGCAACCCCGCCCCGCTGCAGATCGTTTGCGGCGCGCAGAACTTTGAGGCTGGCGACCACATCGTCACGGCAATGATCGGCGCTGTGCTTCCCGGCGACGTCAAGATCAAGAAGAGCAAGCTTCGCGGCGTCGTGTCCATGGGCATGAACTGCTCTGCGCGCGAGCTCGGCCTGGGCGGCGACCACTCCGGCATCATGATCCTGCCCGAGGATACGCCCTGCGGCATGCCGTTTGCCGAGTACGTGGGCTCGAGCGACACCGTGCTCGACTGCGAGATCACGCCCAACCGCCCCGACTGCCTGTCCATGATCGGCATGGCCCGCGAAACCGGTGCCATCTTCGACCGCGATTTCCACGTTGAGCTGCCCGCCATCAAGGTCGAGACCGGCCGCGCGACCGACGACGAGCTTTCCGTCGAGATCGCCGACGAGGGCCTGTGCGACCGCTACGTCGCTCGCATCGTGCGCAACGTGAAGGTCGGCCCGTCGCCCGACTGGATGGTCAAGCGCCTTAACGCCCTGGGCGTGCGCCCGCACAACAACATCGTCGACATCACCAATTACGTGATGATGCTCACCGGTCAGCCGCTGCACGCCTTTGACCTGGACACCTTTGCCGAGCGCGATGGCCACCGTCGCGTGGTGGTTCGCGCCGCCCAGCAGGATGAGAAGTTCACGACGCTCGACGGCGAGGAGCGCACGCTCGACGCCGGCATGGGCCTCATCACCGACGGCGAGCGTCCCGTGGCGCTGGCCGGCGTTATGGGCGGCATGGATTCCGAGATCGAGGACGACACCGTCGACGTGATGGTCGAGAGTGCCTGCTTCAACGCCGGCCGCACCTCGCACACCAGCCGCGACCTGTCGCTGATCTCCGACGCCTCCATTCGCTTTGAGCGCCAGGTCGACGAGACCGGCTGCGTGGACGTCGCCAATGTGACGTGCGCGCTCATCGAGGAGATAGCCGGCGGCGAGGTCGCCCCCGGCTATGTGGACGTGTTCCCCGCGCCCAAGACCATCGACAGCATCAAGCTGCGCCTGGCCCGCGTGCGCGCCATCTGCGGTGCTGACATCGAGCCCGACTTTATCGAGCGCTCACTCACCCGCCTGGGCTGCACCGTCGAGCGCGACGGCGAGGACTTTATGGTCACGCCGCCGAGCTTCCGCCCCGACCTGCCGCGCGAGATCGACCTGATCGAGGAGGTCCTGCGCCTGTGGGGCATGGGCCGCGTGACGGCGACCATTCCGGCTGCCAAGAACCACATTGGCGGCCTGACCCGCGAGCAGAAGCTCACCCGCAAGGTCGGCGAGATCCTGCGCGCCTGCGGCCTCAACGAGACCACGACTTTCGGCTTTGCCGCCCCGGGTGACCTGGAGAAGATCGGTATGTCCACCGAGGGCCGCGGTTGCCCCGTGGTGCTCATGAACCCGCTGGTAGCCGAGCAGACCGAGATGCGTCGCTCGCTGCTGCCGGGCCTGCTGCAGTCCGTGGCCTACAACGAGGCGCACGGTACGCCCAACGTGCACCTGTACGAGGTCGGCAGCCTGTTCCACGGTCGCGAGAACGCCAGCCTGCCCAAGGAGACCAAGTCCGTGGCGGGTGTGCTCTCGGGCCAGTGGAGCGAGCAGTCCTGGAACATGAAGTACCGCAAGCTGCGCTTCTTCTTTGGCAAGGGCATTGTCGAGGAGCTGCTTGCCCAGCTACGCATCGAGAAGGTTCGCTTCCGTCCCGTCGAGGGCGAGGGCTATGCCTTCCTGCAGCCGGGTCGTGCTGCCGAGGTGCTCTCGGGCGGCACTGTGCTGGGCTGGGTCGGCGAGATTCACCCCGAGGCGCGCGAGGCGATGGGCATCGACGAGGTCGCCGTTGCCTTTGAGCTCGATCTGGACAAGCTGATTAAGGGCGCCCGCAATCAGGAGAACTACCGCGAGTTCTCGCAGTACCCGGCTGTTGAGCACGACCTTGCTATCGTGGTCGACAACACTGTGACCTGCGAGGATCTTGAGCGTCGTATTACGAGTGCCGGCGGCAAGCTGCTCGAGGGCGTGCGTCTGTTCGATGTCTACCGCGATCCGGTCCGCATCGGCAAGGGCAAGAAATCCATGGCCTTTGCGCTTACGTATCGCTCCGACGACCACACGCTCACCAGCGAAGAGGTCGAGAAGGCGCACCAGAAGATTGTCACCAAGGTGTGCAAGGGCGTAAACGGCGAGGTCCGCGGCTAGGTCCTGCGCCGGGGTATGGGTCAGCGGTGGCTGCTGCCGAATCCTACGTGACCGCTATGCTCGGTATAAGGCACTGCTGAGCCTGCATATATGACACGCGCATTACATAACGGCGTGCTGCTTTGTCGGCAGCGCGCCGTTTTGCTATGATAGCCCGCGGCGTGTTACGAATCTGACATTACGTAACACTGGAAAGGTGATTCAAGCGGCGTTGCAATTCCGTGCGCCGATAACCGGGAGGCGTACATGCACATTCCAGATAATTATCTGTCCCCGCAGACCGATGCCGTCATGGCGGTGGCGATGGTGCCCGTTTGGGTCCACTGCATCAAGAAGGTGCGCGCCACGCTCGATCGCGAGCATATGGCTTTCCTGGGCATCTGCGCCGCGTTCTCCTTCCTGCTCATGATGTTCAACGTGCCGCTGCCTGGCGGCACCACAGGCCACGCCGTCGGCGGCGCCCTCATTGCGCTGCTGCTAGGCCCCGAGGCCGCGGCTATCGCTGTCTCGGTCGCGCTGGCGCTGCAGGCGCTGCTGTTTGGCGACGGCGGCATCCTGTCCTTTGGCGCCAACTGCTTTAACATGGCCTTCGTGCTGCCGTTTGCCGCTGCTATCGTGTTTCGTGCGCTCAACAGCCGTTTGCATGGCAAGGGCTGGGGCACCTCGGTTTCGGCCGTCGTAAGCGGCTGGGTTGGCCTGTGCCTGGCGGCCCTGTGCGCGGCAATCGAGTTTGGTATTCAGCCGATGCTCTTTACCAACGCTTCGGGCGCGCCGCTGTACTGCCCCTTCCCGTTGTCTGTGGCTATTCCGGCCATGTTGATCCCGCATATGCTGGTTGCCGGTGTCGTCGAGGGCGTGGCGACGGCCGCCATCTACGGTTTCATTAAGAAGACGGCGCCGGGCATTATCGTCGGTCCCGAAGCCGCCGATGGCCAGCTTGCCGCCGAGGGCGCAGTCGCCAAGAAGACCTCGCTGGTCCCCACGCTCATCCTGGTCGCCGTGCTTGTCGTGGCCACGCCGCTGGGCCTGCTGGCCACGGGTGACGCTTGGGGCGAGTGGGACGCCGAGGGCGCCGCGACCGCCGTTCAGGAGGCTGGTGACGACAGTCTGCAGGCTTCGGTCGGCCTCGATACCCCGACCTTTGCCGACGCTCTGCCTACGGGTGATTACCTGCAGGCCTATTCCGAGGAGCAGGGTCTTGGCTTTGCCGGTCAGGCTGCCATGTATATCCTGTCCGGCGTGATTGGCGTGGCGGTGCTCACCATCGCATTCCGTCTGATCTCGCTGACGGTTAAGGAAAGCGGTGCTCATGGCAATAGCCGAGCTGCCTAGCTGGCTTGCGGTCGAGCAGCGTTACGAGCCCGTGGGGGCTCGGCATCGCGTGATGCAAAAGAATGTCCTGCACCTGGCGAGCCTGCTTGAGCGGGTTCGCCTGGGTGGGGGCGCGCACGAGGGCGGGTCGATGGTCGACCGCGCCCTTTCTTGCGTTTCGGCTCCGGTGCGCCTGGTGGGGATGTTCGTCTGCGTCCTGTGCGTGTGTCTGACGCAGAGCCCGCTGTACCTCATGTTGATGGCGGCTATCGCGCTGGTGCTGGTCGCGGTGCGCCCCGCACGCGGGCTGCGTGCGACCATTGTACCGGCGCTCGGCGCCACGGGGCTTGCGGTGGTTCTGGCATTGCCTGCCCTGCTGCTGGGCGCGTCTGCCACGGGCGCCATGCTCAAGATCGCGCTCAAGACCTTCATTAATGTGTCGCTGGTGCTGGGCGTTTCGTGGACGCTTACCTGGAGCCGCATGTCGGCGGCGCTCAAGATGCTGCATCTACCCGACGAGGTCATCTTTACGTTTGATATGGCGCTCAAGCACATTGAGGTGCTGGGTCGCACGGCGCACAATCTGTGCGAATCGGTCATGCTGCGCAGCGTTGGCCGTGCGCCTGAGGGATTTTCGCGTACCGATTCGATCGCGGGTATCATGGGCATGACCTTTATCAAGGCGATGGAATGCAGCCGCGCGATGGACGAGGCCATGCTCTGCCGCGGCTTTGCCGGCGCGTATCCGGCTCCCGCGCGGAGCGGCTTTGGCTGGCGCGATGCGGTCTATGCGGCCGGCGTGGCGCTGCTGGCAGTGTTGTGCGCCGTGCTGTAGGCGCTGCTGGTTCTGGCTGGGGATGCAAATAGGGAAGGGCGACGTTTTGACGATCGATATGAATAGTGCGGCGGGCACGAACGGTGTGGGCGGCGCCGAGGACACGCCGCTTATTGAGTTGCGCGACGTGGTGTTTTCCTATACGGGTCATACGGTTGTCGATGGTGTGTCGCTGCAGGTCGATCGTGGTGAACTCGTTGCCCTGCTTGGTCCCAACGGCTGCGGTAAGACGACGATTATGCGCCTTATTAACGGCCTTGAACTCGCGAACGCAGGGGCATACCTGTTTGACGGACGCGTGGTCGATGCGGCGTATCTGAAGGATTCTGCTGCTCAGAAGTTCCACCAGCGCGTGGGCTTCGTGTTCCAAAACGCCGATGCCCAGCTGTTCTGCGCCACGGTGGGCGAGGAAGTTGCTTTTGGTCCCGCGCAGATGGGGCTGCCGGCAGACGAGCTCGAGCGCCGCGTGAGCGATGCCATGGGGTTGTTCCAGGTTGCCGACCTTGCCGACGCCTCTCCCTATCAGCTCTCGGGCGGGCAAAAGAAGCGCGTTGCGCTGGCTGCGGTGGTGTCGATGAACCCGGATATCTTGGTCCTTGACGAGCCTACCAATGGGCTCGACGAGGATTCATGCGACATCGTGGTCAACTTCTTGCTGGCCTACGTCGCGGCGGGTAAGACGGTCTTGATGAGCACACATCATCAGGATTTGGTGCGGCGCCTGGGTGCCCGCGCCATCTATATCGATCGATATCACCATGTGGTCGAGGCGCCGGTGTCGTCGTATGGAACCGAGAGCGGCGCTGCGGAATAGTTGCTGCGTAGAGCGTGCGTAGCCGCCCGCGCGGCTTTGCCGTGATGGTATAGTTATCCAGGTTTTTTATGGGGGTGGCTATGCCAAGCTGGAACATTCATATCGCTCAGACGGAGCGTTTGCTGGAGCGCACCGGTGCGCTTGCCAAGAGCGTGCGCGACCGCAATGCCTTTTTGTTTGGCTGCGTGGTTCCGGATATTTTCGTGGGCTATATGGTCCCTGGCATCGCCGATCCCATCCCGTACCGCATTACGCACTTTGCCAAGCCCGAGCCTATCCCTAAGCCGCGTGAGCACGAGTTCTGGGATACCTATGTGGCACCGTTGCTTAAAAGTTCGCCCACCGGTGCGCCAGCCGCGGCGACCTCGATTATCGAGGAGCGCGAGCGACTGAATCGCGTGCACTATCCCCAGCGCTACAGGGATGCTGAGCCGGTTGTCGGTCCCGGCGCTCGTGAGTTCTCGCTTGCGTCCGAAGATGTGGCGCAGTCGTTGCTCGATTTGACACTGGGTGTCTGGTCGCATCTGGTGGCCGATACCGTATGGAATACGCGCGTGAATCAGTACCTGGAGGCGCACGGCGGCAAGCCGTGCGAGGAGTTCCGCATTAAAAAGCAAGGCGACTTTGACTGGTTTGGCAAGACGCTGGGCATTGTTTCCATCCCGCGTGCGACCGATCGCCTGTATACCGCTGCGACGCGTTTTGGGCAGTATCCCATCCATAAGGAGTATGTGCTCAAGACCATCGGCGTCATGCACGAGATCGTGCGCGAAAACCCCGGCGAGCCCGATCATCCGCCGTACCGCCTGCTGACCGAGGAGTTCTTTGACGCAACGTTTACCGAGGTCGTCGAGCTGACCGAGGCGGGCTTTGCGGCTCGCGTTGCTGCTTCTGACGTTCCCGCAGTCCCTCTGATCGCTAGCTGCTAGCCGGCCGGCTTAACGGAGAACAGTTCATCCCAATTGACCAACAGCTCCCGCCGCAGGGCATCTTCGGTGGTGCGTTCCTGATCGGTCTTTGGGATGTAGGGGAGCCCCGCCTTTTTATGAATGAGCTCGGCGATGCTATCAAAGCTCTTCTTGTCCTTGATTTGCTCATAGGTTATCTGGATAACGTCATAGCCCATGCTTGTGAGGGCGGTGGTGCGCTCGGCATCGGAGAGGCTTGCGGCTTCGTTGTCATGGGCGGAGCGGCCTTGGCATTCCAGAATGACGCCCATGCTGTTGGTGGCACTTTCGATGAGGATATCGGCGTAGCAGCAGGTTTTGTAATACAGTGAGCGCGCGGCGTCGCTGAGTAGGATGCGCACGTTGTTTGCGATGTTGATGCCCATGCCGCCCTCGTCGCGGGGGAGCGAGACAAGCATGGAGGTCTGTACTTCGAAGGGCGAGGCAGTTTGCCCCGTCATGTGCTCGGCTGTCCAGCGCAGTTGTTTAACGCCGCGCAGGCCTGCGGCCTGCTTGGCGAACGTGGCGATATCCGCTGCGGAAAGAAGCGGCGTGCGCTTCCACAGGTTAGTGCCATTGCCCTTGGTGTCGACAACACGCTCCCAGCCGCAGTTGGGTGGAATGAGCTTAAGCGAAATAGCTTCATCGAGTTGTTGTTGTGTTCGCTCGCAGGGCTTAAATACTGCAAAGGAGCTGCACATCTCGTAGCAAGCCATGAGTAACTGGTTGCGTGAGACCTGCGTAGCAAGGCTGAGCAGCGTAAACTCGGGCGACGTGACATCAAATCCATGTTCAGTCTGCCTAAACGACCCGGGAGGTGGTTCTTGGGTCAGGAGGTGCGATTTAAACAGGCTTCGCGACCCGGATTGTGCCCGAGTGAATACAAGCCTGTGAAGCGGTGCGTGAAGCAGGTCTTTTACAACTGCATGACTTCCGAGGCCGCAACATCTGCGATCCATATTGCCAAGGCTAATGGCGGGGTAAAGGCCTAATACCTGCGGCGGGATGCGGTAGTAGTTAAAGGCGGATTGCCCACAAAGCGTCAGGTCCATAATGCCCTCCTGGCCGAAATCATCTCTTTGAAGCGAGTGATGCCAGCGTCAATCCGGAGGTATGCGGCAAAATCTGAACCCTATGAGCAGACCTGGCTTTTGAGGCTAGTTTATCAGGCATTTTGTTGCGAAAAAACAGGGTGTGCTCGGAGGTTCCAGATTTTGCCGCATACTTCCGAAAACCAGGTCGATTTGGTTCTTGCTAAAACGATTTATCAGCCCTGCGTGAGGTGTGGTCTTGCCACCGGGTGAACACTTCTAGCGCCTGAGCTATATTTTTTGGGCCTCGAAGGGTGGATTTCGCGCTTTTGGTAAAGAAATGAGTGCGTGTTTTGCCGTGCGCCGGCATTGGCACAGAAAAAGGGTCCGGAAGGCGAAGCCTTCCGGACCCTTTGCAATGCAAATCTGCTTGCAAGTGCGATTTAGCGCACCTGAGCGACGTAAGCGACGTTGGTCGAGGAGACCTTGTCCTCGAGCTGGACGCTCATGCGGGGATCGCCGGCGGTAGCGACGGTCAAATCGCCAGTCTTGACGTAGCCGAGCTCCTTAGCGGTCTCGATCGCCTTGACGATCGTGCCGTTGACGGTGCCCTGGGTAATCTCGGCCTGGTGCGGGATGACGCCCCAGTACATGATCATCTGCTGGACGGCCCACTCGTGGCGGGAGAACGCGCAGATCGGCATGTTGGGACGGAAGTGCGAGATCAGGCGAGCGGTACGACCGGTGGTCGTCGGCACGGTGATGCACTTGGCGCCAACGGTGGTAGCCATGTTCACGGCGGACATACCCACAACGTTGTTGACAACGCGGGTGCCATGAGCGTCGGCCGGAACCTCGAGCGGAGCGTGGGCCGGGAGGTACTTCTCGGTCTCGAGAGCAATGCTGGCCTGCATCTTAACGGCCTCGACCGGGTACTTACCGGCAGCGGACTCGCCGGACAGCATAACGGCGTCGGTGCCGTCGTAGATGGCGTTAGCAACGTCGGCAACCTCGGCGCGCGTCGGGCGCGGGTTCTGCTGCATGGAGTCGAGCATCTGCGTAGCGGTGATAACGGGCTTGTAGGCCGCGTTGCACTTGGCGATGATCTCCTTCTGGATGTGCGGAACGAGCTCGGGCTTGATCTCGATGCCCAGGTCGCCACGGGCGACCATGATGCCATCGGAAGCCTCGAGGATCTCGTCGAAGTTCTCGACGCCCAGGGCGCACTCGATCTTCGGGAAGATCGTCACGTGCTCGCCGCCGTTCTCGCGGCAAAGCTCGCGGATGCCGCGGACGGACTCGCCGTCACGGATGAAGGAAGCGGCGATGTAGTCGATGTTCTCGGTCAGGCCAAAGAGGATGTCCTGACGATCGCGCTCGGTGATAGCAGGCAGCGAGATGTTGACGTTGGGCATGTTGACGCCCTTGCGCTCGCCGATCAGGCCGTCGTTCTTAACGACGCAGGTCATGTCCTGGCCGTCGACGGACTCGACCTCGAGGGCGACCAGGCCGTCATCGATCAGGATGAGGGAGCCCTTCTCGACCTCGGAGGGCAGAGCCAGGTAGTCGAGGGAGATGTGCTCAGAGGTGCCGTGGAAATCCTCGGACGTGGGCTGAGCGGTGACGACGATCTTATCGCCGGTCTTGACGGCAACCTTCTTGCCGTCGACCAGAAGGCCGGTGCGGACCTCGGGGCCCTTGGTGTCGAGCAGGATGCCGACGGGCAGACCGAGCTCCTTGGAAATACGACGGACGCGCTCGATGCGACCGTGGTGCTCGTCGTAGGATCCGTGCGAGAAGTTAAAACGGGCGACGTTCATGCCCGCCTTGATCATCTCGCGGATGGTCTCGTCGCTATCGCAGGCGGGACCCATGGTGCATACAATCTTGGTGCGCTTGTACATTCAGACCTCCATCTGACATCGTCTTGCGCTGATAGATAAACCATAAGAAATAAAACTGAGATGATTATAACGAAATGGCGACCGAATACCCCAAAAAATCGACCGTATGCCGAATTAGAAGTTCATTTTTTGCGAAAAAACGGTATATGCAAAAACTTTACCAACCGTTCTAACCGCTGCTATCTGGGCGATATTTCAGTTTGATGATGCGCCGAAGAAAAAGCGTTTTATCAATATTGAACATCATACGGTCTGCATCGTTGCACCCGAGCCGTGTTTCCAATTGGAATGTTTTGGCTAGACGCGCTGCTTTGGGGTACCATAGCTCCACTATCAACTGCCGCTCAGCACGGCAGCCTTGATGAGCCCTTGCCCTTCTCCTGGGAATTATGATCGGGCATCAATCTGCTGAGTGGCCCGAATCCCAGGAGGGGACTCTATATGCAAAAGGAATACCTGTCCGCCGCGGCGGAGGTGCTCAGCGACCAGGGTGTCGATGAGAACCTCGGCCTGAGCAACGACGAGGCGTCGTCGCGCCTCGCCAAGACAGGCCCTAACAAGCTCGAGGAAGCCGAGAAGACACCGCTGTGGAAGCGTTTCTTTGAGCAGATGGCCGACCCCATGGTCATCATGTTGATCGTTGCCGCCGTCATCAGCGCGCTCACGGGTATGGTCAAGGGCGAGGCGGACTTTGCCGATGTCGCCATCATCATGTTCGTCGTTATCGTCAACTCGGTGCTGGGCGTGGTCCAGGAGGCTAAAAGCGAGGAGGCTCTCGAGGCCCTGCAGGAGATGAGCGCGGCGCAGTCCAAGGTGCTGCGCGACGGCAAGCTCGTGCACCTGCCGAGCGCCGAGCTCGTGCCCGGTGACGTGATCATGCTCGAGGCGGGCGACTCCGTCCCGGCCGACTGCCGCGTGCTCGAGAGCGCCACGATAAAGATCGAGGAGGCCGCCCTTACCGGCGAGTCCGTGCCCGTCGAGAAGCATGCCAACGTGATCGAGCTCGCCGCCGGCACCGACGACGTGCCGCTCGGCGACCGCAAGAACATGTGCTACATGGGTTCCACCGTGGTATACGGCCGCGGCCGCGCCGTCGTGGTCGGCACCGGCATGAACACCGAGATGGGTAAGATCGCCGGCGCCCTGGCCGAGGCCAAGGAAGAGCTCACGCCGCTGCAGGTGAAGCTTGCCGAGCTCAGCCGCATCCTCACCATCATGGTTATCGTCATCTGCGTCGTCATCTTTGGCGTCGACATCATCCGCCACGGCGTGGGCAACGTTCTCACCGATCCGACCGCGCTGCTCGACACCTTTATGGTCGCTGTCTCGCTTGCCGTCGCCGCCATCCCCGAGGGCCTGGTTGCCGTCGTGACTATCGTGCTTTCGCTCGGCGTGACCAAAATGGCCAAGCGCCAAGCGATTATCCGTAAGCTTTCCGCCGTCGAGACCCTTGGCTGCACACAGACCATCTGCTCCGACAAGACCGGTACCCTCACCCAGAACAAGATGACCGTCGTCAAGCACGAGCTCGCCGCGCCTAAGGAGAAGTTCCTGGCCGGCATGGCTCTGTGCTCCGACGCCCAGTGGGACGAGGAGCTGGGCGAGGCCGTGGGTGAGCCGACCGAGTGTGCGCTCGTCAACGATGCCGGCAAGGCGGGCCTCACTGGCCTGACTGCCGAGCATCCGCGCGTGGGCGAGGCCCCGTTTGACTCGGGCCGCAAGATGATGTCCGTGGTCGTCGAGACCCTGGACGGCGAGTACGAGCAGTACACCAAGGGCGCGCCCGACGTGGTGATCGGCCTGTGCACCCATATCTACGACGGCGACAAGGTCGTCCCCCTGACCGAGGAACGTCGTGCCGAGCTCGTGACCGCCAACAAGGCCATGGCCGACGAGGCCCTGCGCGTGCTGGCGCTGGCAAGCCGCACCTACACCGAGGTCCCGAGCGACTGCAGCCCCGCCGCGCTCGAGCATGACCTGGTCTTCTGTGGCCTGTCCGGCATGATTGACCCGGTCCGCCCCGAGGTCGCCGACGCCATCCGCGAGGCGCACGACGCCGGTATCCGCACCGTCATGATTACGGGCGACCATATCGACACCGCCGTGGCCATTGCCAAGCAGCTGGGCATCGTCACCGATCGCAGCCAGGCCATCACCGGTGCCGACCTCGATCGCATGAGCGAAGAGGAGCTCGACGCGCACATCGAGGACTACGGCGTGTACGCCCGCGTCCAGCCCGAGCACAAGACCCGCATCGTCGAGGCTTGGAAGTCGCGCGACCAGATCGTGGCCATGACGGGCGACGGCGTCAACGACGCCCCGTCCATCAAGCGCGCCGACATCGGCGTGGGCATGGGCATCACCGGTACCGATGTCACCAAGAACGTCGCCGACATGGTGCTTGCCGACGACAACTTCGCCACCATCATCGGTGCCTGCGAAGAGGGCCGTCGCATCTACGACAACATCCGCAAGGTCATCCAGTTCCTGCTTTCGGCCAACCTTGCCGAGGTCTTCTCGGTGTTTATCGCCACGCTCATCGGCTTTACCATCTTCCAGCCGGTGCAGCTGCTGTGGGTGAACCTGGTCACCGACTGTTTCCCCGCGCTCGCGCTGGGCATGGAGGATGCCGAGGGCGACATCATGAAGCGCAAGCCGCGCAACGCCAAGGACGGCGTCTTTGCCGGACATATGGGTCTGGACTGCGTGGTCCAGGGCCTAATCATCACCGTGCTGGTGCTGGCGAGTTTCTTTGTGGGCGTGTACTTTGACATGGGCTACATCCACATCGCCGATATGATCGCCGGCAATGCCGACGAGGAAGGCGTGATGATGGCGTTCATCACGCTCAACATGGTCGAGATTTTCCACTGCTTCAATATGCGCAGCCGTCGTGCGTCGCTGTTCACCATGAAGAAGCAGAACAAGTGGCTGTGGGCTTCCGCCGCGCTGGCACTGGTGCTGACGGTGATCGTGACCGTGCAGCCGACGCTTGCCGAGATGTTCTTTGGTCCTGTGACGCTTGAGCTCAAGGGCGTTCTTGCCGCGCTGGGCCTGGCCTTCCTGATCATCCCGCTGATGGAGATCTACAAGGCGATCATGCGCGCTGTGGAGAAAGAGTAACGTACCTGTCCGGGCCCGCCCCACGCCCTTTCTCCCTCACTGGTCCTCGCGCTTTGCGCTGCGGGATCGTTCGGGAGAAAGGGCTTCCGGGGCGGGCCCTGCGGTATCCTTGCTGGCTTTTCTCCCGCGCGGATGATAAAGGGCTGAGGGAAAGTTTGTGAGCTGGTCGGGCTTTGCCCGGCCAGCTCTTTTTGATTTAAAATACCTGCTCAGTTGTGATTTTGGGTGCTGGGAGGCGCTTGTGGGCAAGGCTAAGGCTAAGGCGAAGAAAAAGACGACGGGGGCGCGGGCTAAGCGCGATCGTCGTCGGAAGCTTGCGACCGAGGCCCCCGCATCAGCCGAGGAGCTGCTGGCAAACGTGCCGGGACTCGACGCGCTGCAGGATGTTCCGGCGTTCGATGACCTGCCGGTCGATGAAGCTCAGCAGGCGGCATTTGACGACTTTTGCGCACATGCCGAGGAGCCCGAGCAGATGCAGCTTGGCGCCGTGGTGCGCTTGGATCGCGGGTTTCCGCTGGTGGCGACTGCCGATGATGCCTTCCGCGCCGAGCATGCCGTGGGGTTTGCCAAGTCGCGCGGCGAGGACGAGGTCCTGCTGCCTGCCGTGGGCGACCGTGTGGCGGTGCGCCGCGCTCCCGGGCACGATATGGGCGTGATTGAGTGCGTTCTGCCGCGCCGTACGAGCTTTGAGCGTTGGCGCGGCCGTGCCCGTGGAGAGCGCCAGGTGCTCTGCTCCAACGTGGATAGCGTGCTAATCGTGCAGGCGCTCGGTGCCGGTGAGGTGCTGCTCGACCGCGTGGCGCGCTCGCTGGTGTTGGCGCTCGACTGCGATGCCGAGCCGGTGGTGGTGCTCACCAAAGCTGACCGCTGCGATGCCGAGGAGCTCGAGCGCGATCTGGACCGCGTGCGCCGCCTAGTGGGCCCGGACGTGCGCGTGATCGTGACGTCTTCTGCCGAGGGCCGCGGCCTGGACGAGGTCCGTGCCTGCGTGCCTGCCGGGAGCTGCGCCATGATTCTGGGCGAGTCGGGTGCCGGCAAGTCGACGCTGCTCAATGCACTGCTGGGCCACGATACGTTGGCGACCGGCGGTGTGCGCGAACGCGACGACCAGGGCCGTCACACTACCGTCGCGCGCGTGATGGTGGCGCTGCCGGGCGACGCCGGCGTGATCGCCGATGCCCCGGGCCTGCGCAGCCTACCGCTCGTGGGTCACGAGCGGGGTTTGGCGCGCGCGTTTCCCGAGATCGTCGAGGCGTCGCGTGCGTGCCGGTTTGGCGACTGCACGCACACCCATGAGCCGGGTTGTGCCATTCGCGAGGCTGAGGACGCGGGACAGATTGACAGCCTGCGTCTGGAGACGTTCCAAAACTTGGCGTCATCCATGCGCGTGAGTGCACAGATGCTCGATCCCGATGTTCATCTGTAATTGAATGTATCTATGACAGCCGTCTCCCAACGGTACGGGAGGCGGCTTTTTTGCTGTCGATGCACCCTTAAACGTGCGTTTTGCCGACGTGCTGACCAAAACCTTGCCACGAGCTTGACGGGCCGGTCAGCTTTTGGTTGGCAATTGGTTTGACACTCAAAACCAAGATCGCGATCGCACCGTTTTGCTGCTTGCCCGCTTGGACAATGGTGGTACGGGCATCCGCCCGGTGCTACCTTGAGAGGAGCGGCCGTGAACAAGAGCAAGCGCATCGCCATCAGTCTGATCGCGGGCGTGCTCGCCGCGCTGCTCTGCATGGTCTACGCATCGTCGATTCGCTCGCAGGCTGAGCAGGCCCAGGCCGAGACGCTGGCCAAGTACGGTGGCGATCGCGTCGAGGTGTGCGTCGCGGCGCGCGATATCGATGCGGGTGAGACCCTCGACGAGACTAATGTCATAACCCAGGAATGGCTGACGAGCCTGCTGCCGCGTGACGCGGCGACCGAGCTGCGCCAGGTGCGCGGCGACGTGACGACCTCGCGCATCCCTAAAAATGCCGTGATTTGCGATGTCTACACCAAGGCCGAAAGCCACACGCTCGAGGTGCCCAAAGGCAAGGTCGCCGTTTCGGTGGCGGTCGATGCCGAGCATTCGGTCGGGGGCGCCACGGGCGTGGGCAGCTACGTAGACGTGTACGTGCAAAAGGACGGCGTAACCGATCGGCTGTGCGGCGCGCGCGTGATCGATACCAGCGAAGAGGCCGGCGCCACGCGCGAAGGCAAGATCGAATGGGTGACGCTGGCGGCCGACCCCGAAGACGTTAAGGAATTGCTGGGGGCCTCGGGCAAGGGGGCGGTCAGTTTGACGATTCCCGCCGCGGTGCGCGGTAAAAAGAGCGGAGGCGACGAGTGATGAAGGCAATCTGGCTTGCATGCTGCGCGTGCGGTGATTACGGATTGCTACAGCGGGAAGTCGAGGGCCGCGATGCAGGCGCACAGGTGCTTCGCGTGGGCGACCTGGATGGGCTGGTGTCCATGGCGCGGGCGTTTCCGTCGCGTCGCAGGGCGGCGATTATCGCGGCAGCCCTGTTCGATGCCGAAGACGTGCGAAAGACCGTTGCGCGCCTGACGGCCGAGGGCCGCGTGAGCCGCGTGGTCGTACTGATAGAGACGCTCGATCCTTCGGATATCGAGGGGCTGTTTCGCGCAGGGGCGACCGAGGTTATCGCTGCGCGCAGCATATGCGGCAACGGGCGCGCGGGCGAGGGAACGGTTGATTGCGACCGGTGTCTGACGATTGAGCCCGATGCTTTTGTTGATAGGGAACCCGGGGCGCCTCGCGCTACAAGAGGCCCGCGTGTTGATGATTGTGGAAAAGCGGAAGCCGAGCATGATCGGTGTCCCCGGGACCCCTTTGCATACGATGATATCGGAGAGCCGGTGCCGTATGGCGAGGAGCTTTTGGCTGTAGACATGGGATACGTGCATGGCGTGAGCCTGGTCGATGAGCTCGACGAGGTTGAGGGACTTGCCGGGAACGACAATGTTCGTGTCGATGCGACCGTGAAGTCTCCAGACTCGGCCCCGCGGGCCGAGCAGCCTGCCATGCCGGCTTTGGCGCAGCATATGAGCGCTGCCGGGGAGACGGGTACATTGCCGCCCGTGTCGGCGCCGCCTGCCCCCACTCCGCCGGCGGATACCGCCGCCCCGTCGCATCGAGCCCCGGTTGTCTGCGCAGTCTCGGGTTCGGGCGGTTGCGGTAAGTCGACAATCGTCGCCACCATGGCGCATGCGGCGTCGCTGCTGGGTCTGCGTGCTGCCGTGCTCGACTTGGACCTGATGTTTGGAAACCTCTACGACCTGTTGGGTGCCGATGCCCCGCATGACATGGCGACGCTTATCGAGCCATCGGCTGCGGGCGCACTTGCCGAATCGGACATCGTGGCTGCCTCGATGCGTGTGGCTCCGGGCGTCACGCTTTGGGGGCCGGTCGCCGCGCCCGAACAGGCCGAGCTCATGGCGCGCCCGGTGGAGCTGCTGCTCGACGTCTTGCGCCGCGAATCCGACGTGGTGCTTGTCGACACCTCGGTCTTTTGGGGTGACGCCGTGGCGGCCGCGGTGGCGGCAAGCGACCGCTGCCTGGTCGTGGGCGATCCATCGGTGTCGTCTGCGACGTCCGCGGCACGCGTTATCGAACTGGCGAGCCGTGTGGGCGTGCCTCGTACGCGCATGAGTGCCGTATTCAACCGGTTTGGCGCGCGCGGTGCCGACGAGGATGTCGCCATGCGCTTTGAGATTGCCTGCGCGTTGAGCTCCAAGATTCGTATCGCCGATGGCGGGCAGGACTTGGCGGCGCTCATGGCATTCGGCCGTGCCGACGAGGCAGTGGGCCAGACCAGCGCTTTTGCCGTCAGCGTGCGCGAAGCCACGCGCGAGATGCTCGTGGAGCTGGGCTGCGCCGTCGGTCCCTGGAGTGACATGGTCACCGACCGCGCGACGCGCACCGAGCGCCCACGTATCCGTCTTCCCTGGTCGCGCGAGGGTGATTCGCGATGAGCTTGCAAACAAGGATTAAGGCGGCCGGTGCGGCCGCGGCGGCAGCGCCTGTTGATGTGGGGCGCTACCGTGCCGTCAAGCGCCGCACCAAACGCGCCGTGATGGACCGCATGGGTTATGACGAGGTGGCGCGTATCAGCGCCTACATCGATCCGGCGCTTGCTCGCTCGGAATTGCGTCCTGCGGTGGAGGCGGCGCTCAACGTGGAGGAGCCGACCGACCTGGCGACGCCCGAGCGCGAGACCATCATCGACGAGATCTTGGACGACGTGGTGGGCCTGGGCCCACTGCAGCCGCTCATCGAGGACGACACCGTCACCGAGATCATGGTCAACGGCTGCCGATCGGCTTTCTTTGAGCGCGGCGGCGTCCTATATCCCATCGAGCATGCGTTTGAGGATGACGAGCAAATTCGCGTGCTCATCGACCGCATCATTTCGCCGCTGGGCAGGCGCATCGACGAGCGCAGCCCCATCGTCAACGCACGCCTCAAGACGGGATATCGCGTCAACGCGGTGATCCCGCCTGTGGCGATCGATGGGCCAATCCTCACCATCCGCAAGTTCTCGGACCGCATCTGTTCGCTGGACGAGCTTGTGAGCCTGGGGTCGCTACCGCTTTGGTATGCACAGCTGCTTTCGTGCGCGGTATCGCTGCGCCAGGATTTGGCGGTTGCAGGCGGCACGGGGTCGGGCAAGACCACGCTGCTCAACGCGCTATCGTGCGAGATATCCACCGGCGAGCGCATCGTGACGATCGAGGACTCCGCCGAGCTCAAGTTTGCGCATCACCCGCATGTGGTTCGCCTGGAGGCGCGCGAGGCTTCAATTGAGGGCGAGGGCGCGGTGACAATCCGCGACCTGGTGACCAACGCCCTGCGTATGCGTCCCGACCGTATTGTGGTGGGCGAGGTGCGCGGTGCGGAATGTTGCGACATGTTGCAGGCCATGAATACCGGGCACGACGGATCGCTCACCACGCTTCATGCGGGCACCGAGCAGGAGACCGTGGTGCGTTTGACGCTGCTTGCGCGCTATGGCATCGATCTGCCGAGCGAGCTTATCGAGGAGCAAATTGCCATGGCGCTCGACGGCATCGTGATGTCCGAGCGCCATGCGGACGGCAGGCGTTTCGTGTCCTCCTATTCGGGGGTGCGACGCGGCGCGTCGGGCGGCGTGGAGCTTGAGCGCTACGTGACGTTCGATGCCGCCATGCGCACCTGGACACTCGATCGCGAGCCTCCGTTTATCGCAGAGGGCCTGCGCTCGGGAACGCTCACGCAAGAGGAGGTGGACGAATGGAGATCGTTGTGCCCCTCGTCGTAGGGGGCTTGACGGGGCTTTCTGCCGCGGTGGCGTGTGGAGCGGAGCCTCGTGCGCCGCGCGTGCCGCCGGCGGAGTTGGTCAGCCATGCGCTTGAGTCGGTGGTCGAGAAGCTGCCGCGCGAGTTGGTAGAAAACGACCTGCTAAAAAAGATTGCCCGCTCCTGGGCGGCGCTGGTTCCAGCACATCGCGTTGGCCTTGTCATCGAGGATGACGAGGCGTGCCTGGCATGCTTGCTACTGTCGAGTGGCGTCTGCGGCATTGCCCTGACTGTCGTATCGCTGTCGCCTATCGGCTTTGTCCTGGGGCTGCTCGCGCCGTTTGGCGTAGGCGCCGCTCGCGACACTTTCGACCGTCGCCGCGAGCAACACGATGTGGAAGAAGCCATGCCCGAGGCCTTTACAGCGCTCTCCATGTCGCTCGCCTCGGGTCATTCGCTGGCCCAGGGCATGAGGTTTGTGGGAACTCACGCGCAAGAGCCGGTGCATACCGAGTTTTTGCGCGTGGCGGCGGCGATCGACTGCGGCGTCTCGGCGACTGATGCGCTGGATGACCTGCTCGACCGTATCGATGCCCCCGGCCTTTCGCTTGTCACCTTGGCGCTCAAGGTGTCGCAGCGAACCGGTGCTCCGCTTGCCGAGCTGTTATCCGAGGCGTCGAGCATGGTGGGAGAGCGCATTGAGCTCAAGCGCCGCCTGGACGTCAAGACATCGCAGGCTCGTATGTCGGCACACATGGTCTCAGCGATGCCGACGGGTATGTGCGCGGTGCTGGCGCTGCTTTCGGCTGACTTTCGCCGTGGCCTCGCAACGCCGACGGGTGCCGGTGCCGTGGTGTTGGGCCTTGCCCTCAACGCCGTCGCGCTGGTCGTTATCCGGCGCATTATGCGGGTGGAGCTATGAGTGCCCTGGTCGGGGCCGCGGCGTGCCTATGCGCGCTCAGTGTGTTTATCGTGACGGGTTTGGAGCGTGCGGACGCATGCAAGATCGCCCAGGTCTGCAAATGCGAGGCGCTGCTGGTTGTCGCGGCTGCCCGCTCGGTAACCGATGCCCTGGTAGCACGGTTGAAGGGCATGCTCGGCACGGGTGGTACGGCGCAGGTGTCGCTTGGCGAGGTGTCCGAGATGATCGACGTGGTGCGTCTGGGGCTTTCTGCTGGCCTTTCGTTCGATGCGGCGCTTGAGGTTTTTTGCGCCAATCGCCGATCGACGTTGGCGCTCCGCCTTGAGCGAGCCTGCATGGCGTGGCAGGTGGGCGTGGGGACGCGAGAGGACGAGCTTCTGGCGGCCGCGCGCGACCTGGATGTGCGGGCGCTCGAGACCTTTGCCATCACAGCGGGGCAGGCGCTTGCCCTCGGTGCCCCGCTTGCCGAGACGCTGGCGGCTCAAAGTCGCGAGATTCGCGCGGCCCATCGCGCCGCGGTCGAGCGCGAGATTGAGCGCGCGCCGGTCAAGCTGCTGATTCCCACCGGCACGCTCATCTTGCCGGCATTGCTTCTGTCCATATTGGGCCCGCTGCTGGGAGCAGGCGGGATGATGTAGGGAGGAATACATGAATACGATGACTGACGTTGTTGGCAAGGTTTGGAGCTGGGCGTTTTGCCAGTCAATTCACGCTCGCCAGCGTGCTGAGGAACTGCTGCGGGAGGAGAGCGCGCAGGGCACCACCGAGTACGCCATCCTGGTCGGTGTGCTCGTGGTGATTGCCATCATTGCCATCGTCGCATTTAAGGGCAAGGTCCAAGATCTATGGAGCGCTATCAGCGAGGGCATCAACAGCCTGTAGAGGGCGCCCGTCCCGTCGGCGCGTTGCTGGTGCTCGCCTGTGCGGTCGTGGCGGTGGTAGTGGCGGTTTGGGGGCTTAACGCAGCGCGGCAACAACGTTTAGGGGTTGCCGCGGATGCGGGCTCGGGTTCGGCTGCGACGTCTCAAAAAGACGATGCGCGAGACGCGGACGATGCGAATGCCGCCGTTACGGCACAAACGTTCTTGCAAGCACTCGACGAGCGAGCGGGCGCTGCAACGGGTTCATCTGCAAACAATGCCGTCGCTGTTCGTCTCGCATGGTCCGAGTGCCGACCGATGACCGAAGCGGCGGCAGATATGCTGCGTGCCTATCGCGAGGTGCCCACGGCGCAACTTGCTCTGAGCGGCTATCTCGACATCAAGGGCAACGTGTGGGGCACCATCGTGCGCGACGGACGCGGCTGGGTCGATATGGTGACGGTTGCCGCGGATGTTGGTGATACTTCGTGTCGCCTGCGCGTGGTCCGCCTGACCCCGCAGACAACGAGCTCAAAGGAGGGACTGTGAAATGCATGACGTCCTACGTGAGGAATCTGCCCAGGCAACGGTCGAATACGCCATCGTCACGATGGCGCTGCTTTCCATCGTGCTGGCGATCGCCGGGCTTTGGCGTGCCGGTGCCGACGGGCGCTTGGCAGCGCTGGTCGAGCGGGCGGCATCTCACGGCGTCACCTCGACATCGGTTGTCGATGCTGCTACGGGTGCTAAGGACATCGTGCTGTATTGATGCCATGCGCGAGGACCGGGCGCAGTCTACGGTCGAGGCGGCATTCCTGCTGCCGACGTTTCTGACGCTCGTCCTGTTGGCGCTGCAGCCGGTGTGCCTGCTCTACACGCGCGCTGTCATGGAGTCTGCCGCCGCCGAGACCGCGCGGCTTATGACCACGACGACGGTGGGGGATGACGAGGATATTAAGGAGTTCGCCCGCCGCCGTCTTGCCGCGGTTCCCGACGTTTCGATTTTTCATGCCGGCGGGCCCCTGTCGTGGGATATCGAGTTGGGGCGGTCCGATGCCTGCGGCGTTTCGTCCGTTTCCGTTACCGGCGAGGTTAAACCGCTGCCCGTGATCGGTGCGTTTGCGCAGGCTATGGGTAGTGCAGGCCAAGACGGCTATGTCGAGCTTAAGGTCGACGTCTCGTATCGATCGCGTCCCGAGTGGCTGGAGGGAGACTATGATTCATGGATTGCTGTATGGGATTAAGCACTGCCTGTTGAGGGTGAGGAGGGGGCTTGCGGGCCGTTGCCGAGCGCGTGCTTGCCGCAAGCGAGGCGGCTTTATGGGTCGAGCCGGTATCGACCTGTTTATCGAAGACGGTGCCTACACCACGCTCTCCTCTGCGGTGGTCATCCTGGTGGTGCTCACGCTGCTGTTTTCGTCGACGGCGGCGATATGGAGTATGTCGCGCGCGGGGGACACCCAGGTGGCTGCCGATAGCGGCGCGCTGGCAGGCGCCAATGTAGTGTCGTCCTACCATACGGCTGCCACGGTGGTGGATGCGAGCATTTTGAGTTTGGGCCTAGCGGGGTTTGCCACAATCGGCACCGGCTTGGTCGCCATCCTTATTCCGGGTGCCGAGCTTGCCGCGGGCGATATGGTCGACACGGGAATTGAGATTATTAAAGCGCGCAACAAGTTTGCCAAGAGTGCATCTGAGGGCCTGCAGAAAATCGAGACGGCTCTACCGTATCTGGTCGCTGCGCGAGCTACGCAGGCCGTGTCGGCGCAGGATACCGAAGGTGTGACCTATACCGGTACGGCGCTTGCCGTGCCCAGGACGTCCGAGTCGGATTTCGTTGCGATCGAGGGTTCCGAGATCTCGACCGATGTGATTAAAGACACATCGAAAGATTTGGAACGCGCAGCAGACGAGCTGCAGAAGGCCTCGGAGGAGACGGCGAAAGCAAAAGAACGCGCCTGGCTTGCGGATTGCGGCGGGTCGGTTCCGGCTTCGGTCGGTAGCTGTTCATGCATGTGGGAACGCGCGGGGAGCTTGGCAAAGCTTTCAGGTGAGCAGAACCCGCATTATGCCTCGAGCGTTACGTGGGAGCCACAGGTGGCGCTCGACCGCGCAATAGCTTACTACCGTCAGCGTCTGGTAGACGAAAAACCGCAGGGCTCAAGTGTCAAGATGGAGGCGGAGTCCGTTGCGCGCAAGGCGTTTTATACCTATGCGAGCGCAGAGGTCAATCGCGCATATATAACCGAAGACGGAGACCGGGTCACTTCCTATATTCCGTTGTTGCCGCGCAATACTGACGAGGTGCGAGCGACGGAACTCTATACCGATGCGGCGTGGCCAACCAGTACCAACGATGGCAAAACGTATCTGCATTATGGTACGAGCTGCCCCAACTATAAGAAGGGGGCGCCAGGTGGGCTAGCCTCGGTTGCTGATTATGACGGGCAGGACAGATGCGACAGATGCCATTTTGGCGTTTCGTCGCTTGGTGCCGTTGCAGCGCCTTCGACTTCTATCGAAAACGGCTTTGAGTACCACTTTGATCGATTCAAAGACGCTCTGGAAGACTACGTCGAATGCCGCAACAAAGAGCTTGAGCTCATGCGCCAGACCGAGGACGAGGCTGACCGTGCGGGCAATGCGTTTGACCAGGCCATTAAAGCGCTTTCGGGCGAGCGTCCGCGTATCGCTCCACCCGGTCGCAACGGCGTGGTTGCCTTTGCGGTTTCGGGTGCCATCTCGAGCCCCGATGAGCTCAACTCTTCGTTTAACACGACAGTCAGGCTTGGCGACCGCGGCGCGATCTCTGCTGCGGTGCTAGCGCCCGATGACGCGACGGCGCAGAACAACGTTCTCTCGCGGTTTTTCTCGACGTTGGAGGAGCGTTCGGGTGGCGTTGCCGGTGTACTCGATGGCGTCATGGATGTTTGGGGACGGCTGCTTGTGGGATACGGAGACATCCAGGGCTCGGCCGACGAGCTTATGAATGAGATGATCGATGACCTGGGAGGGGACAGTGGCGCACTGGGCTCCATTGCGTCGTGGCTCGGCGATACCGTTTCGGCGTCCGTGGCGGCGCTGGGCTTGGAACCGTGCGACTTGCGCCTGCGAAAGCCGGTGTTGACCGACACCGCCAACGTCATCAAGAGCCCGGGGTCTGACATCACAGGTCTTTCTAAAGTGCAGGACAAGCTACGAAGTATTCCGCTGGGTGTGACCGACCCCAAGGCACTTTGCGAGGCGTTGGAATATCAAGTCGAGCGCACCATCAGCGGCACGGTGTTCACGCTTGCGGAGATTCCGCTGCCCGGCGGCGGTTCCATCCCGCTTACCGTTGATGTCGCCACGCTGGCGGGTGCCCTGGGCGGTGGGTCGTAATGGGCATCCGCAAGCGCCTGCGCGAGGAGCGCGCCCAGGCGACGGTCGAGATGGCCGTGGTCACGCCCGTCCTGCTGGTTCTGGCGCTCATCGTGTACAACGTCATGGTCTTTGCCGGTGCGGTCGCACGCTTCGACCGCGTGGTGCCCGATATCGTGCTGGCGCACGCCGTAGCTCCGAGCGGGGAGGGCGATGACAGCTCCATCGATGCCTCCGCGACCGTTCAGGCTCAGATTCAACATGCCATGGAAGGCTATGACTTGCAGATCGAGGTCTCGAGCGAACAGGGTACGGCGACATCGGATGGCGGTCTGCTTTCGCTTTCCGGCACGTTTAAGACTTATACCTGCACCATGCGCTACGAGCCGTGGCCGAGCTCGCTCAGCATCGCCGGCGTTTCGCTGGGGGCACCGGCAAAGTTGTCGCACGAGCGCGCAGTGACGGTCGATCCGTGGCGTCCGGGGGTGGTTATGTGACTGCGGCCTCATCCTACATTGCCTACGCGCGGGCGCTCAACAGGCTGGGTTGGACACCTGCCGAGTTTGTGGTGGCGGAGTCGTTTGCCGTGCGCCTGCGCGGCATGCTGGGACGGTCTCCGATTGCTGCCAACGGGTTGCCGCTCGTCATGGCGTTCCCACACTGCTCTTCGGTCCACACCTGCTTTATGGCATACCCCATCGATATTGCCTTTATCGACCGTAACGGCAACATCCTCGCGCGCTACGAAAACGTCCGCCCCTGGCGCATGTGTTCCTGTCCCGGTGCCTGGGCGGTACTGGAACGCCCTTCAATCCTCGCTACACCTCCCGCCCTCCAACAAGTTCCGGCGTAAGAATTGGCGACAGCGGACTTTCGTCATACGAAATTGGGTAAGATGGAGGAGGAGATGCATGGATGTTGAGATCCATCCCAACGCCAAAAAACACTTGACGGAAGGGGGCGATGATGAGCAAGGCATATACGGCTGCCAATGGTCAGGTTGTAACGGATGAAATGATTGACACGTGGTGCGAGTCGTACGAGCGTGGCGAGTTCCCGGACGGCGAGCATACCGTTGGGGGAATCGTGCACGGGCGGCCTCCACTCTCAAGCGAGGGGACGGCAACGCTATCGGTCAAGATTCCCCTAGGGATGAAGGAGGCGATTCGTCGACGGGCGGCGGCTGAAGGAATGACGCCAAGTGAGTTTGCCCGTGCAGCCCTGAGCGAAAAACTTCTTGCGGCGGGTTGATGTCTCCAGCGTGCTGTTCTACAGGATCAGACTTATGGCTGACGCCGTGCTCAAAAACTTTTTTCAAATTCTCGGTTGACCGGAGCGCGTCCTTGGTTATACTAATCAAGCCTTGAAACAAGGCACACCTCAAATGGCTGGGTAGCTCAGTTGGTAGAGCAGAGGACTGAAAATCCTCGTGTCAGGGGTTCGATTCCCTTCCCCGCCACCTTGAATTGACTAGGACCTCTGCAAAGGGGTCCTTTTCTTTTATGTGGGGTTCCGCGGAAAATGCACCCCATTATTGATTGATAAAACGGGATGCGCTTTCCGGCGCTTACTTCCGACGTGCGTGCGCATCTCAGCGTGCCCGCCCCAGACATTTCTCCCGCTTTTGCGCCACTTTACAGACCGTTCGGTCGTCTGTCCGCACGCGCGGGTATACTCAAAACGATACTTTTCCTATGCAATACGATGCAGGTTCGGCCTGCACGATCCGAAGGGGGCAGTGATGGAGAGGATACTCGGCGTTAATCTCTCTGGCTGGTTTATTCCCGAGCCTTGGGTGACCCCGTCGCTATACGCGGCGACCGGTGCATCCAACGCGGCCGAGCTGCAGGAGGCCATGGGCACCGCCGCCTATAACGAGCGCATGCGCCGTCATTACGAGACGTTTGTGAGTGAGGACGATTTTCGCCGCATGGCGCAGATCGGTCTCAATGCCGTGCGTCTGCCGGTGCCCTGGTATGCCTTTGGTTCGCAGGAGTCCGATGCGTCCTACATCTCGGTTGTCGACTACATCGACCGTGCAATTGAGTGGGCTGCCAAGTACGACATCCGCGTGCTGCTCGATCTGGCAACTGTGCCCGGTGGCCAGGGCGATTCCAACGATTCGCCCACCACGCCGGAGGCTGTTGCCGAGTGGCATTCGTCCACCAACGGTCGTCATGTCGCACTCGACGTGCTCGAGCGCCTGGCCGATCGCTACGGCGAGGCCGAAAGCCTGCTGGGCATTGAGCTGCTGGATACGCCGCAGATGAGTGTCCGCAAGAGCCTCTTTACCATGACGGATGGCATTCCGGCCCACTACCTGCGCAACTTCTATCGCGATGCCTACGAGCTCGTCCGGTCGTATATGCCCGAGGATAAGATCGTCGTCTTCTCGTCGTCGGGGCATCCCAGCGAGTGGAAGCATTTTATGCGCGGCGCTAAGTACAAGAACGTCTACATGGACCTTCACCTGTACCATTACCGTGACGAGTATGCGCTCGACATCACGAGCCCCCGCGGGCTGACGACGGCGATTTCGCGTAACAAGCGCGAGCTTAAAGAAGCGATCTCGACTGGGTTCCCCGTGCTGGTGGGCGAATGGTCGGGCGCGGCGATCTTTGCCAACTCGTCGGTTACGCCCGAGGGCCGCAATGCCTACGAGCGCGTGTTTATCGCCAACCAGCTGGCTTCGTTTGCGCCGGCTGCCGGTTGGTTCTTCCAAACGTGGAAGACCGAGAAGCGCATTGCAGCATGGGACGCCCGCGCGGCACTCGGTACGCTCGAGCGCGGCATGATTGAATAGGTTGATATGACGCAAAACAGCGCCCATACGGGCAAGCTCTATGTGGTCGGCACGCCCATCGGCAACCTGGGCGACCTGTCCCCACGCGTTGGCGAGGCTTTTGCCGCCGCCGATGCCATTTGCTGCGAAGACACGCGTGTGACGTCAAAGCTGCTGATGCACCTGGGCATTTCCAAGCCGCTTGTCCGTTGCGATGAGAATGTGATCGCCAGCCGCGCCGCCGGCCTGGTCGACCGTCTGCTGGCGGGGGAGACCCTCGCTTTTGCCTCGGACGCCGGCATGCCGAGCGTGTCCGATCCCGGCCAGGCGCTGGTCGAGGCGGCGCGTGAGGCCGATGTGCCCGTCGAAGTTATTCCCGGGCCCTCTGCTTGCGTCACGGCGCTCGTTTCGTCCGGCATCCCCTGCGAGCATTTCTTCTTCGAGGGCTTTTTGGGCCGAAAGCACGGCGACCGCGTGCGCCGTTTGCAGCGCCTTGCCGATGTGCCCGGCGCGCTCATCTTCTACGAGTCTCCACATCGCATCGTGGCGACGCTCGAGGCCGTGGCGGAGGTCTTTCCCCAGCGTGAGGTTGCCGTCTGCCGCGAACTCACCAAGCTGCACGAGGAGGTCTTGCGCGGGCCCGCTGCTCAGCTTGCCGAGGAGCTGCGTGCTCGCGGCGAGGTAAAGGGCGAGATTGCGCTGGTCATCGCGCCGCCGAGCGAGGATGAGGAGGCCGGTATCGTGCCGGTTGGCGCAGCGGCAGTAGATCCCGATGAGGCCCTGCGCGCGGATATCCGCGCCGCGCTCGAGGAGGGGGAGCCCGCCTCTGCGGTGGCCAAGCGCCTGTCTCAGAAGTATTCGCGCCGCAAGCGCGATGTCTATGCCATGGTGCTCGATATGCAATAGACGCAATAGATGGAGGATATCCAGCCCTTGCGCTAGAATCATCCTCTGTATGCAACGTTTTTCTGGAGGACAAACCCCATGGATCAAAGCAAGCCTTCGTTCTTTATCACGACGCCCATCTACTACGTCAACGCCGATCCGCACCTGGGCACGGCTTATTCCACCATCATCGCCGACGTTCAGGCTCGCTATCGCCGTTCCGCCGGCTATAACGTCAAGTTCCTGACCGGTATGGACGAGCACGGCGAGAAGGTCGCCGAGGCCGCAGCCAAGCACAACATGACGCCGCAGGAGTGGACCGACAGCCAGGCTCCGCACTTCAAGGAGCTTTGGAGCAAGCTCGAGATTTCCAACGACGACTTCATCCGCACCACCGAGCCGCGCCAGCATCATGCCGTGCAGTACCTGTGGGAGCGCATGAAGGAGTCCGGCTACCTGTATAAGGGCAGCTACGACGGTTGGTATTGCGTGCCTGACGAGACCTACTTCACTGATACGCAGGTCCAGAAGGGCGACGAGGAGTACGGCAGCGTCGGCCAGCACCTGTGCCCCGACTGCCACCGTCCGCTTGAGCGCGTGCAGGAGGAGTCCTACTTCTTTAAGCTTTCCGCCTTCCAGGACAAGCTGCTCAAGCTCTATGACGAGCGCCCCGACTTTGTCGAGCCTGCGTTCCGTATGAATGAGGTACGCAGCTTTGTCGAGGGCGGCCTTAATGACCTTTCCGTGAGCCGTACGAGCTTTGACTGGGGCATCCAGGTCCCGTTTGACGAGGGTCACGTGACCTACGTGTGGTTCGATGCGCTGCTCAACTATATGACGGCCGTCGGCTACGGTGTCGACACCGATGAGGCGCGTGCCGAGCTGGCCTATCGCTGGCCCGCGCAGTTCCACATCGTGGGTAAGGACATCATCCGCTTCCACTGCGTCATTTGGCCCGCCATGCTCATGGCCATTGGCGAGGCCCTGCCCGAGCACGTCTTTGCCCACGGCTTCCTGACCGTGCGCAATGCCGAGACTGGCAAGGCCGAGAAGATGTCCAAGAGCCGCGGCAACGCCATCGCTCCGCAGGACGTTATCGACATGCTGGGCGTCGAGGGCTATCGCTACTACTTCATGACCGACGTCGTCCCCGGTACCGACGGCGCCATCAGCTTCGACCGCATGGAGCAGGTCTACAACGCCGACCTGGCCAACAGCTGGGGCAACCTTATCTCGCGTTCGTTCAACATGAGCGGCAAGTACTTTGACGGTTGCGCGCCCGCCAAGCCCGCATCGTTCGATGCGTTCGACAACCCGTTGGCAAAGATTGCCGATGGCCTGGTCGATCGCTACATGGCCAAGATGGACGTGCTCGATTATGGTGGAGCTAAGGACGAGGTCATGGAGCTCATCCATGCCGCCAACCACTACATCGAGGACTCCGAGCCCTGGGCGCTTGCCAAGGACGAGGCCAAGGCTGACGAGCTGGCGTTTGTGATCTACAACCTGCTCGAGGCCATCCGCATTGCCGCTCACCTGCTGATGCCGCTCATGCCCCAGACTTCTGCCGAGGCCCTGCGCCGCCTGTCCTGCGAGGACGAGGCCGCGAGCGACGACCTCAAGGGCATTTGCGCTTGGGGCCTGCTTGCTGGTGGTCAGCCCGTCGAGAAGGGCGAGCCGCTGTTCCCGCGTCTGGGCTAAGCCGCTGCGCGCCATATCGGCAATTTGCTGTTTAGCTGTAAGGGCATGGCCGCAACGGTCCATGCCCTTTTGCTTTACGATGCAGCCACCATGTTAAGGAGGCAACCATGACAACTTCGCCTTTGGCAAACCCCACGGCAACTAGGGAGCTGCTAGAGGAGTTTGGCCTTGCGACCAAGCATCGCCTGGGCCAGAACTTCCTGATCGACAACCATGTGATCGAACGTATCTGTGAGCTCGCTGAGCTTGCGGGCGATGAGCGCGTGCTCGAGGTCGGCCCGGGTTGCGGCACGCTGACGTTGGCCCTGCTGCAGGAGGCGGCGTGCGTTACGTCGATTGAGGCAGATCCCGAGCTCGAGCCGGTGCTCGATGCTCACGCCGCTGACTATGCCAACTTCCGCTTTATCATGGGCGACGCGCTCAAAGTGACGCCGGAGCAGATTGAGCAGGCCGCCGGTGGTGAACCCACGGTGTTTGTCGCGAACTTGCCCTATAACGTGGCGGCGACAATCATCCTGCAGCTCTTCCAGACGATGCCCGCGCTCAAGCGCGCCGTCGTCATGGTGCAAAAGGAGGTTGCCGATCGTATTGCCGCAACGCCGGGCAACAAGACCTATGGCGGCTACACGACAAAGCTCGGCCTGTATGCGCAGGTTACGGGTCGCTTTGAGGTGCCGCCGCGTTGCTTTATGCCGGCGCCGCACGTGGACTCGGCCGTCGTGCGTATCGACCGTGTTGACGGCGTGGTGCCCGAAGGACTCGACCGCGAGTTTGTGGCCCGCGTGATTGATGCTGCATTTGCTCAGCGTCGCAAGACCATCCGCAATTCCATGAGCGCCAACGGTTTTGCCAAGGACGTGCTCGATGCCGCTTTTGAGGTTTGCGGTATCGCACCCACCACGCGCGCCGAGACGCTCGATGTTGCCGACTTTGTCCGTCTGGCCCGGGAGCTAATCCATGACGCCTAATGCCGAACGCGTGACGTTTACCAAGAAAAAGAAGACGGTTGCTTGTCCCGTGCCCTTGGCGCCGCTTGCCGACACGCATGCACATCTGCTTTCGTTTTGGGGCAAGGATGTGCCCGAGACGCTCGTGCGCGCCAAAGCCGCGGGCGTCGACCTGTTGGTGACGATGTTCGACCCCATTGCCGACAAGCGCAGCGTGGCGGACTATAGCGACTGGCTGGTGCGCGAGATTCTTCCGATGCAGGATATCCCGCAGATCAAGTATCTTGCCGGCGTGCATCCGTATGGCGCGCCGGACTATACCGACGACGTTCATGCACAGGTCGTTGCCGCACTTGATGACCCCTTATGCGCCGGTATTGGCGAAATCGGCCTGGACTATCACATGGACTATGACGACGATATCGCGCCGGCACCCCATAACGTGCAGATTGATTGCATGGCGCGCCAGCTCGAGCTTGCCGTGCGCCGCAATGTGCCGGTGGAGCTGCACCTGCGTCACGAGGACACGGACCAGGAGCGCGCCTCGCACGTGGACGCTTACAACGTGCTTCGTGAGGTGGGCGTGCCCCAGGCCGGTTGTGTGCTGCACTGCTTTGGCGAGGACCGCGCCACGATGGAGCACTTTGTGGAGCTGGGCTGCTATATCGCCTATGGTGGTGCGGCCACCTTTAAGCGCAACGATGACGTGCGCGAGGCATTTGCGGCAACCCCACTCGATCGAATTTTGTTCGAGACGGATTGCCCGTATATGGCTCCGGAGCCCATCCGCGGTCTTGAATGCGAGCCCGCAATGATCTCCATTACGGCAAACGCGCTGGTTAACGACCGTGTCGATCGCACAGGTGAGGACGCCGAAACAATCGCGCAGGCCGCCTGGGAAAATGCCTGCAAACTTTTTCAAAAATAGTTCTTGCGTTCGCGGTGGCGCTCCGTTATTCTAATTCCTGCACGCGGGCGTGGCGGAATTGGCAGACGCGTACGGTTCAGGTCCGTATGAGCTTCGGCTCATGAAGGTTCAAGTCCTTTCACCCGCACCATTTGCAAATCAGGCACCCAATCGGGTGCCTTTTTTATTATCATAAAACCCGTTTACTGGTTCGTAATGCATGGTAGTTAGGAGATCCTGTATGAGGCTCATTCATTGCTTGAACAACATTTCTGCCCAAGGTACCGATTTGCTTGATCCTAAGGCATATTCACTTACCGATTCACTGGATGAAGCAGAGGGCATTCTTGTTCGCAGTGCCGCCATGCATGATATGAAATTTCCCGCTGGTCTTCGTGCTATTGCGCGCGCGGGCGCTGGCGTGAACAACATTCCGCTCGATCGCTGTGCTGACGAAGGCATCGTGGTCTTTAACACCCCTGGCGCAAACGCCAATGCTGTTAAGGAAATTGTTCTTTGCGCGCTTTTACTGGGTAGCCGTGACATTCTGGGTGGCATCGAATGGTGTCGCGAAAATGCGGATGACGAAAACATCACCAAGGCAGCGGAAAAGGCTAAGAAGCAGTTTGCGGGTCAGGAAATCAAGGGCAAGAAGCTGGGTGTTATCGGCTTGGGCGCTGTTGGTGCTGAAGTTGCTAACGCCGCAGTCGAGCTGGGCATGGACGTATATGGCTACGATCCGTTCGTTTCGGTAAGCGCTGCTTGGAAAATCTCCAGCCCCGTTCACTACATCACTGATTTGAAGGACATCTTCCGCACGTGCGACTACATCACCATCCATGTTCCTGCGCTGAAGGACACCATCGGTATGGTCGATGCCCATATGTGCTCCCTTATGAAGGAAGGCGTAGTGCTGCTGAACTTCTCGCGCGATACGCTGGTCGACGAAGCCGCTCTTAAGGTCGTGCTGGACTCGGGTCGCGTGAAGCGCTACATCACCGACTTTGCAACGCCGGGCACTATGAAGATGAAGAACGCGGTTGTTATTCCTCACCTGGGCGCTTCCACCGAGGAGGCGGAAGATAACTGTGCCATCATGGCTGTTCGTGAGCTGATGGATTATTTCGAGAACGGCAACATCACAAACTCCGTGAACTATCCTGCATGCGACATGGGTGTATGCCCTGCAGACCTTACCCGTATTGCGCTGCTGCATAAGAACGTGCCGAACATGATTGCTCAGATTTCCAGCATCCTTGGCGATGACAACGTGAACATTGCCAACTTCATAAACAAGGCTCGCGGTGACTATGCCTATACCCTGATCGATATGGACCAGGCTCCTTCGGACGGCGCCATTGCAAAGCTCCGTGAGATCGAGGGCGTTCGTCGCGTTCGTCTTATCTAACTTGGTCGTTAGCGTTGCCGGGCAAGATCTGGCCGCGAGGCTGTTAGCTTAAATATAGGAGATAGGGATAGGTTTCGATTTCTATTTCCCGGCAAACGCAAGAAGGCACCCGATTGGGTGCCTTCTTTTTCATGCAATAAGGAGCTTGTTCCTATTTTCCCGAAAAGCCTTTGTCCTCGATTTTGCCAGGGCCATCGGCTGCCGAGGTTGCCAGTTCGTCACAGCGCTCGTTTTCAGGATGGCCTGCATGGCCTTTTACCCAATGGAAGCTGACATTGTGGGGCTTCTTTGCCTCCAGGAGGCGTTTCCACAGGTCAGAGTTTTTTACTGGCTCTTTCTTGGAGTTCTTCCATCCGCGTTTGAGCCACCCTTCAACCCAGTGCTGGTTGAAGGCGTTTACCACGTATTGCGAATCGGAGTGGACTTCAACCGTGCAGGGACGTTTGAGTGCTTCCAGCCCAGTGATAACTCCCAGAAGTTCCATGCGGTTGTTAGTGGTGCAGGTATACCCTTGCGATAGTTCGCGCGTATGCAGTTTCCCGTTTGAGTCGGTGAAGTGCAAAACGGTGCCAAAGCCGCCAGGGCCGGGGTTGCCGCGTGATGATCCGTCGCTGTAAAGAATAACTTTCATATAGGTGTCTCCTTGGGGAGGGTAGGGGCGCTTCCCTTGGGTGGGGTGGGGCGGACTATCGTTTCCCTGCTACCCTCTGTTGTTGTATGTGGCGGCGCTTTCGGTTATTTGCAGGCAGCTTCAATTAGTTTGCGCAACTCGTCAAAGCCTGTGCCCTTTTCCGATGAGCAGACCACCATGTTTACGCTATCGGGCAAGTTCAGCTGCTTTCGGATGGCGGCCTTCTGCTTGCTCGCCTCATTCTTGCTCACCTTGTCTGCTTTGGTGAGCGCAATCATGAAGGGGAGTTGGCATTCGGTAAGGAAGTTCACCATCTGTTCGTCGAGCTTAGTGGCGGGGTGACGGATGTCGATAAGCGAAACAACCAGCGCATAGTAGCGATATTGATCGAAGTATCCGTTGATCATTTCCGACCAACGGGCCTTTTCGCTTTTCGCCACTTTCGCATAGCCGTACCCTGGAAGGTCGACAAAGTCGATTTCCTTGGTGGTGAAGAAGTTGATGGTGCTGGTTTTGCCCGGCATGGAGGAAACCTTAGCGAGCTTCTTGCGGTTGAAAAGGCGATTGATGAGGGAAGATTTTCCCACGTTAGAGCGACCCACAAATGAGACTTCGGGGCGTACCGATTTAGGGATTTGCGCGGAAGTGCCATAGGCTCCTTGGAATTCAACCAGGTTGTAGTTCATGGTGTGCTCCTTCTGCGTTTGTTTCTTCTTACTAATTAATAGGTTGCGATCGGCGAGTCGATGGAGCTTGTGGGGTGCGCTGGTCTTGCGAAATCACGCATGACACAGGCTAAGCGAGATGAAAGACTGGCTCGATACCGTGTACGGTTGGCTTGTGGCAGATTGCCCACGAGACGCTTTTGCCTTGCGTTTGGCCTGGGCGCTTCGCTTGTTGAGTTTCCATGATAGCGTTGATGCCCTTGCGATAATACGCAGATAATGGAAGTTCAAACAGCCCCCATTGTATTGATGTGCGGCTAATTCTGAAGGGAATAGGGCATATATGAGTGTTTTCGAGAACTTCATTTCAAGTATTACGGGCGGTGATTTGCTAGGAAAGCTAATCGTGGCAATTGTCCTGGTTTGCGCCATTGCGGTTGTTTCTCATGTGTTGGTGAAGTGGCTGCGCCATATTATGCAGCGTGACGATACCTCCATTCCCCAAAGTTCGATTTTCATCAATATTATGCGCGGCATAGTGTGGGGTTTGGGCTGCTGCTTTGTCTTGGACACGTGCTTCAATGTGAATATGTCGGCGCTTATAGCAGCTCTGGGCGTTGGAGGCATCGCCCTATCTCTCGGTTTTCAGGACACGCTTTCGAACCTTATTGGCGGTGTGCAAATATCCTTCATGAAGATCGTGAAGCCGGGCGACAACATCCAAGTTGGTTCAAGCAAGGGAGTGGTGCAGGACGTTACGTGGCGTCATGCAACCATCAAGAACCGCTTGGGCGAAACGGTAATCATCCCCAATTCGGTAATTTCGAAGAATGCGGTAGTGCACCTGCCGCCACCAGAGCGCGTGTCGGTTCCCTTTGTTGCAACTACGTGTAAAGATCTGGATGCGGTTGCAGGGGAAGTTGAAAGGGTTGCACATGATATTGCCCTTGAGCATACCGGCATCGTGAAAGAGCCTTCGGTGCTATTCACTGAGATTACCGAGGGGGGCTTGGCGGGCAAGGTTGTTCTTGAGGTGGAGGACGCCGCCCAGGCGACTCCCGTTTCAGATGCAATTACTCGTGCGATTGCCCCTTTGGTGAGAGCCTAAGCATACCTTTAGAACATGTTCAATATTCATTTTTGGGATGTGTAGAATCTATTTCCTAACCTATAACTCACATGAATAGAATAGTGTTACTGTTCATTGTGATGGTGATAGATCCACCAATTTGAGAATGATGCTCAAATTGGCAGAAATCAATATTGATCTGCGTAGATAGCTCCAGGAAATGGGTTGTTAAGGAGCGTTCTATCGGTCAGTTATTGCATACTATGCGCAGGTCAGGCTCCTTATAGTTTTTTGTTATTTAAGAAAACAAAAAGTTGTTTGCGATAACTGCACACGAACCTGAAAATGGGTATCCAGAAGTCGCGCTCCGGTTCGTTTGTTGGGTCGAACGGATCGAAGCAAGCCTGGTTTCGTTCAGTAGGGTGAAACGAAACAAGGCACGCCAGGTTTCGTTAATTGGGTGGAACGAACCGGCATTTTTAGGGGAAAGGCCTTTGGGCCTTAAAAAGACTTCTAATGGAGTAAGAGTTTCCGAAAAAAATTGAGGGTAATGAAGGGAATCCCTTTGCTTGGGGGCAAGGGGAACAAGTTGTCTTGCGCCCAGGGAGTGCAAGACAAAAAATGAAAGGAAGGTAGGTGCAATATGTCCGACGCAATGCAAAGCTCGTATCACGGCATCGCAGCACGTCTTGACCGTATGCCTATCACTGGCTTCCACAAGAAGATCTTGTGGCTGCTCGCCGGTATCACGTTCTGCGACTCCGTAGATATGGCCGTTGGCGGTCCTATCGGTATGGTTCTCCAGTCCACCTATGATGCTGCAGGCAATCAGTGGATGACCTTGGAGCAGTTCGCACTGTTCAACTCTATCACCATGATCGGCTACCTCATTGGTGGTCTTATGGCAGGTGCCCTCTCTGACGGCATCGGCCGCAAGAAGGCAGTTCTCATCTGCGGTTCTATCTTCACCGTATTCTGCTTCGTTGCTGCAGGCTCCCCCGACGCAACGTTCCTGACCGGCTGCCGCTTCTTCATGGGTCTGGGCCTTGGCGCTGCGTTCCCTGCAGGCTACTCCGCACTCACCGAGTTCACGCCTCCCACGAAGCGCGGTAAGTACCAGTCCTACGTTGGCCTGATCGCTAACTGCGGTACTTTGGTTGCCTCCGCTATGAACATGGTTGTTCTGCCCATGCTCGGCTGGCGCCCCGTGTTCGTTATCTGCGGTTGCATCGGTCTTGCCGTTGTTGTTCTTTGCTTTGTGTTCCTGGAAGAGTCTCCTCGTTGGTTGGCAATGAAGGGTCACAATGCTGAGGCTGACAAGATCGTTTCTCGTCTTGAAGAAAAGACCTCCGCAAAGGGCGTAAACGTACCTGCTGTACCCGAGGAAGAGATCCACAAGCGCGAGCAAGCAGAAGTTGTCAAGGAGCTCCCTTGGGCATTCCTCTTCAAGAAGAAGATGATCACCCGTACGCTTACGGCTATGTTCCTCTGCTTCACGATGAATGTGTTGGTATATACCGTTATTTCCTGGACTCCTACCATTTTGACCAAGAATGGCTTCGACCCGCATATGTCTACCACTCTTACCGTGGTAATGCAGCTTGGCATTCCTGTTGGCGTTGGTCTTCTGACCTTCTATGTTGAGAAGGTAAACCGCAAGGTTATCCTTTGCACCACTTACGTGCTTATCGCCATCATCGGTCCTATTTGGGCATCTTTGCCTACCGACAACACTGCGCTTATCATGTTCGTTGGCTTCCTGCTCTGCGTCTGCACCTTCACCAACTCCGTTACCACTGCAGCTATCTACCTGTCCGAGCCTTTCCCGACGGCTTGCCGTATCCGCGGCGCTGGTGTTGCTAACGCCTTCGGTCGTCTGGGTGGTATCTTCAGCCCCATGTGGATCGCATTCTTCATGGGCACCTCGCTCGGCACCACCGGCGTATTCATCATCAACGCTTGCCTGGCTATCTTCATGGCAATCTGGCTGGCTATCTTCGGTGTTGAGACTCGCGGCCGTACGCTCGAGGACATCACCAAGGGTCTGCTTGATGACTAATTGATTAATAGACCGTTCTGGTTCTATTGCACAGCATTAAGAAGAGGAGTTCTAGGGGGAGCTCCTCTTCTTGCGTTTTGAGGGAATATTCGTGATTTGCTCCGTATACCTGTTCGGTGCGATTTTATACGCCAATTGTGCAATTTGTTTTTCTTAGCATACGCATTGAATCAATGGTGGTTATCAGATGATTCACATCGAGGCTCTAGGAGTATGAGCGGTGCTAATTGCGAATTTGCGCGGAGCAAAATAAGTCCCATAGGGCTGACGGCTGACGGCCTATGGGACTTGCAGTGCTGGGGATATGATTGGGGGGCTATTCGAGACAGCCCACCATTTCTATGGTAAGCGCAGCGCAATCGTGGGCGGCTTTAGCCTCGAACGTTGGATAGTCGACACTTGCTGAACCGTCTGCTTTGTCAGAGATTGCACGTACTATTAAATAAGGTATTTTGCTCAGGTAGCAGGTTTGAGCAATTGCTGCACCTTCCATTTCGCAGCAGCTTGCTTGAAACACTGCTTTGATCCGTTCCTTTTCGCTCTCTTCGCGCACGAATCTGTCACCTGATGCAACGCGGCCTTCGTGGGCGCTTAAATCTAGCCTTAGCGCTGCGGTTTTTGCGGTGTTGCGTAGTGTTTCCGAGGCGGGGTAAGCTACTACTTCTATTCCTGGGGTTTGCCCTGGTTCGTACCCCAGATTCTGCACGTCCATGATGTGGTTTACCGAGTCGGTTGAAAGCACTACATCACCAATATCGATGCTAGGGTCAAGCGATCCTGCAATGCCGGTATTAATAACAGCATCGGCTGAGAACGAGGTAATAAGTACTTGGGCGCACAATGCGGCATTCACCATGCCTACACCGCACTGAACCACTACAACGGGAGTTCCGTTTAGGTTTCCCTCGTAAAAGTCTCTTCCAGCAATTGAGCTCATCGAAACTGTGCCCTGGCGTTCCATTGTTTGGACGAGAAGATCAATTTCAACCTGCATTGCTCCAATAATGCCAATGCGTGTGTAGGGGAATATATTTGCCATAAAGAGCTCCTAATTCAGGAGGGCGGGGTAGTGGGTGTGCGCTTCGTCAAGGCAAGAAAGCGTCTTTGTTACATATCGCTTTGCCCACCATTGAGCTTGTGCGATATCCGAGTCATGGTAGTTTCCGCATTCTTCGGGTTTGGCTCCTGGAATTTCTCCCTCGAAGTCGCGCGCAAATTCAAACAGTCGTTTTACTAAGTTAGCAACATCGATTGACTCATAGGCGCCAAATACGACTAGGTAAAATCCCGTGCGGCAGCCCATGGGTCCAAAATAGATAACGCGCTCTTTCCACTCTGCGTCATTCCGAAGGAAAGTGGCACCAAGATGCTCGAGCGCATGTACGGCTGCCGTATCCATTACTGGTTCCCGATTTGGGGCAGTCATGCGCAAATCGAATGTAGTGGTGATGCATCCTGTTGCTTCGTCGGCATCGCTGCGTGATACATATATGCCTGGTTCGAGGACATTGTGATCAACGGAAAAACTGGCTATACGCTCCATGGGTACTCCTGATTTGAATTGTGTGATAGATAGCGGGCTATAAGGCGCGTTGAATCGTAAGTAATTGTTTGAGGTCGTTAATTCGCTCTTCGAGATCAGCGCCCTCATCGGTCTGTGAGACCAGAACTGGGTGGTCGGGTTTGGTTATAGGACGTATGCTGCTATTGAGATCGATATGCTGTTCAATTGCGATGTTTGTACCCACGAATGGCTCATGCGTAGCAAGTGATATGCCCTGGGCGTCGGAAACAAGCGTGAACCCTGCAATGCCAGTCGTTTTCTGGTAAGCAGCTGACATGCCTCCGTCGATGACCACAACTTTGCCGTTGCATTTAATGGGATCCTCTCCGTCTTTGACCTTAACAGGGACATGTCCGCAGACGATGCGGGCAGAGGTTGGATCCATGCCGAAATCTTTGAAGATGCCATCTACTACTTCTTCGTTTTCGTAAAGCTGGTAGAAGGGGTTCTTCACTTCTTTGCGTGCTTCTTTTTCGGCAATTAGGTAAAGCTCAAACGTTGCCATTTTGCTTTTTGCAAATAACGGCGAACCGACACCCAACCACAAATACCACAGCAGGTCAGCTCCTTTCTTCTGAGCTGCTGGATCGGTGTCGCTAAAAGCAGCGCGGACGTAGCGGTCTACCGCATCGAATAGCTCTCGCCCCTTCATCTTTTCGCCGTAGAGGTTGGTTTCCCTTAGGCTTCCATCTGCGTTCAGAGGGACACATGCGTGGAACATCAGTGTGTTGTTCTGAATTTTGTACAGGCTGCCTCGTTCGAGGAATAAAGCAATGTGACGCTGAAGCTTTTCGCATTTTATGAAAGCTTCTTCGAGGCTCTGCATAACAGCTTCTTCTTCATCTGTGAGTTGGTATGGATTCTCCCAATTTACAGTCGGGAAGACCGTGTCGGTGAGCTTGTATTCCACGCCATCGACGACAATCGTGTTGGTTTCGCGATTGATCTTGTGGAGCAGTTTTCTGTCTTCGAGCTCGAACGATGGGTTGTCGTCGATAAGCTTGGCTTCGATCTTAAACTGCAGGATTGCCATTGCTTTTTGTATCTTTACGTTTAGGTCGTATTCCTCGGCGCTTAAGTCGGGATCCCCTTTGAGCTTGAATGCTACGCAGGGATCGTCTTTGTATGCCTTGGAAGCAAAGTTTGCCAAGGGCAGGATGTTGATTCCGTAGGCATCGCTTAGGATGGAAAGATTGCCGTAGCGAGCGCAGTTGCGCACTACGTGTGCAATGCAGCCTCGTTGTCCAAGTGCAGCGCCCATCCACACTACGTCATGGTTGCCCCATTGGATGTCGATTTCGGGATGCTCTTCGATTTCGTCCATGATCAAATCGGGATTTGGGCCGCGATCGTAGACATCTCCCACGATGTGGACTTGGCTTGTTGCCAGCCCCTGAATTGTGATGCATAGTGCCCACGCTAAATCTTGCTCGGTTGCCGTGTCGAATGCGGCGTCAAGAAGCACTGTCTTGCGACCGGCGCTGTGTTCTGCGGACATGATTTTTTCAACGATGGGACCAAACGGTTTTGGGCATATATCAACAACCGCTTCAGAGGGCTGAAGCTCTGCAAAGCTAGCGCATAGGGAGGTAAGATTGCTAAAGGTATTCCTAAGATCGTCATTGTTCAGTTGATCGATGGATTCCTCGGGGTAATAAACCAAGGTTGCAAGGGCGCTGCGTTCGTCTTCATCAAGAGAGTCACTGAAAAGCGCATCAATATGTTTGCGGATAGAGCCGCAGCCATTTCGGAGTATATGGGAAAACTCTTCATATTCTCCGTGGATGTCGGAAATAAAAAGCTCTGTTGGCTTAGGGAATCTCAGCTCTTCACGTTCGGAGATGATCTCCATTGCTGTTTCCTCTGGAGTAGTGAATAGTTGCGAAAGGAGTCCCAGGTAACGCTCTTGTGCGTATGCCATTACTTACCTCCTGATTGATTGAATTCCAATGTTTTTATTTTACTGATATAAAGGCTTGATTGTACGACAGTATCCCTTCGTTTGATTTTCTTGTTTTCGTTATAAGCTTGTACGTTCTGATGTGGGTTTATTGGCTTGAACAGGTTCACTATGGCATGAAATAGAGATACACTGAGCTGCGATTGGAAACACGATGAGGCTGGTGCGATCAAGGAAATACCTGGTGAAGCTAAGCGCCGTGGCTACGGAAAAGCACTCGTTTGCTCCGATCCTGATCTGGTGAGCTTTGGCGTTACTGCGAAAGTTACCGATGAGCTTGATGCTTAAGGGATTGCCTGGTCGCTGTATGACTAGATAAAGCCAAATTCAAAACGTCAAAGATGGTGTTGCGGCCTTTAAAGCGTCCGGAGCCGATATGATCTTAGCAATTGGCGGCGGCTCTTCTATGGATACCGCTAAGGGCATTGGAATTATTGTCGAAAATCCAGAGTTTGAAGATGTGGTTTCCCTTGAGGGGGTGGCCGATGCCAAGAAGCATGCAGCATTCACCATTGCGGTTCCTGCCACCGCTGACACTGCAGCCGAAGTTACAATCGGCTATCTTGTTGCTGATCCGGATAAGGTTCGCAAATTTGTTTGCGTTGATGTGAGCGATATTCCGGATGTTGCTATTGCCAATCCCGATATGATGGCGTCTATGCCTGCTGGCTTAACGGCTGCTACTGGCATGGATGCGCTTACCCACGCCATCGAAGGCTATACCGCTAAGGGGGCATGGGAGCTTTCAGACATGTTCCACTTGAAAGCTATCGAGCTAATTTCGAAGAATTTGCGACATTCGGTTAAAGAAGCGAAAGCAGGAAAACCTGACTCTGGGCGAGAAGGTATGGCTCTGGGGCAATATATTGCTGGTATGGGTTTTTCTAACGTTGGTTTGGGAATTGATCACGCTATGGCTCTTATGCTTTCGGCTCACTACGATACGCCCCATGGGGTTGCCTGTGCGATGCTTTTGCCTATCGCCATGGAATCCAATAAGCCAGTAGCTCCAAAGCGAGATGTTGCTGTTGCGATGGGCGTCGATGCCAAAGGGATGGATACCGAATCAGCGGCTGATGCTGCTATTGAAGCGGTGCGTAAGCTTTCGTTCGATGTCGGTATTCCTACAACTTGCGAGGGCCTTACTGAGGCGGATCTTGATCAGCTTGCATCTGATGCGATGTCTGATGCCTGCTTCCCGGGCAACCCTCGTGACGCGAGCCACGAGGAAGTGGTAGGCCTCTTCAAGAAAATTTTGGCTAAATTGTTCTATGGCTAAGTCGGCCCCTGAATGCAAATTCAGGGGCCTTATTTTTGCCCCCTAAGGCTCAATCATTATGTGAAAAGACGCAATTTGGGGTCGATGCGGTCGGTAAATCACAGTTTGTTTCATTGAGGTAACACTCATGATTCTTCGGTGTTACGAGGCTTTTCCGTCATCGTTAACAAATGCATATGACATCTTTTGAACGTGTTTCGAGTGCAAAGATCGTCTTGTCGAAAATGTGCTCGTTAGTAACAAGTTTAGGAGGTACGCACAATGCTTGACACAGGAGCAACCGCATTCATGCTGGTAAGCGCAATGCTGGTCTTTCTTATGACTCCAGGCGTTGCATTTTTTTACGGCGGACTTGCGCGTCGTAAAAACGTCGTCAACACCATGTTCATGTCGTTTGTGATTATCGGGGTGGTGGCAATCGTATGGATCTTGGCAGGATGGAGCCTGGCCTATGGTGGCGATGGGTCTAATCCGTTTTTCGGTGGTTTTGACCAACTGGGATGCATGGGCGCTGTGACCGACATGCTTGCTGAGGCGGTCGATCCCGGCGATTCGACGTATCCCGCAATCGTCAATATTGCATTCCAAGCCGCATTTGCCTGCATTACTGCTGCAATTGTTGGTGGCTCTCTTGCTGGGCGTATGAAGTTTGGCGCTTTTGTAACTTTTATTACCATTTGGATTCTTCTGATTTATGCCCCTCTCGCTCATATGGTATGGGGCGGCGACGGTAGCTTTATTGGTGCACTCGACTTTGCTGGTGGCGATGTTGTGCATATCAGCTCCGGTCTCACTGGCTTGGTTCTTTGTCTTCTTCTTGGTAAGCGTCGGATCTTCGGTGCGGTCAACCATCGTCCCCACAACGTTCCCTTTGTGGTTCTTGGCGCAACCTTGCTTTGGTTCGGATGGTTCGGTTTTAACGGCGGCTCTGCTTTTGCTGCCGACGGTATCGCTTCTTTGGCCTTACTCAATACATTCGTTGCCTCTGGTACCGCAATGATTTCCTGGATGATCGTTGAGACGATCAAGACTGGTAAGCCCACTCTTGTTGGCGCTGCGACGGGTCTTGTTGCAGGTCTTGTTGTTATCACCCCGGCAGCTGGTTTCGTTGAGCCTTGGGCATCTATTGTCATGGGTCTTATCGTATCCCCCGTATGCTACTTCGCCATCTCCTTCTGCAAGGCTAAGATTGGCTACGACGATGCCCTTGACGCTTTCGGTTGCCATTGCGTAGGTGGCATTGTCGGTGGCATCCTTACTGGCGTCTTCTGTGTTCCGGAGTTGTCTTGGACTGATTTTGGCGGCCTTATCTACACTGGCGATCCTACGCTTCTTGGGGCTCAGTGCTTGGGCATCTTGGTCACCATCGTGTTTGTTACCGTGGGCTCCCTTATCATCGGCCTTATCGTGAAGGCCATCTTCGGCGGTCTTCGCGTAACTAAGGAAGAAGAAGCAGCAGGTATGGACATGACGGCTCATAGCGAATCCGCATACCCCGCCTTTATTGGCTTGGATTAATAGAAGGGAAGTGTTTGACCAATGAAGCGTATTGCAGCAGTTGTTCGTCCTGAAAAGCTTGAGCCTTTGAAGGAAGCGCTCTTTCAGGCAAAAATTTCCGGAATGACCATTTATCAGGTTCATGGTTGCGGAAATCAGCACGGCTGGAAAGAGTACTTCCGCGGCAGTGAGGTCTTTTTGAATATGATCCCGAAGGTCAAGTTCGAAATCATCGTTGAGGATTCTCGCGTTGATGAAATCGTCAATGTTATTGTGGACGTTGCGCGTACTGGGGAAGTTGGAGATGGCAAGATCTTCATTTCTTCGATTGACAGTGTAGTTCGTGTTCGCACTGGTGAAAAAGACGAAGCGGCGGTTTAACCTCTCCCGTAAGGGAAACTCAACACCTCTCACACGCTGCTAAGTCATAGAAAAGGAGCCCCTGCCAATAGGTTGGGGCTCCTCTGCGTTTTGGGGAATAGTGCGTGCGGGCGGGACATGATGGGCATCGGCAATGTTTCTTATCGGTAACATGCTTTGATATACGGGTTGATCGGCACCGTTTACCGAAAAATGCGCTATAGTTCTATCGTTAGTAATACAGACATAAGAAAGGATCGCAAGATGACTCGCAAGATCGCTATCTTCGACACAACCTTGCGCGACGGTGAGCAGTCGCCGGGCGCCTCCATGAACTCCGAGGAGAAACTGGTTATTACGCGTCAGCTACTGCGCCTTAACGTTGATGTCATTGAAGCGGGCTTTCCTGTGTCTTCCCCTGGTGACTTTAAATCGGTTCAGCAGATTGCGGCCGAGGTAGGAGATCGCGCTGTTGTCTGCGCTCTTTCTCGCGCAGTTGAAAAGGACATCGACTCCGCCGCACGCGCTTTGGCCGAGTGCAAGCGCCCTCGTATCCATACTGGTATTGGCGTTTCTCACAGCCATATTTACGACAAGCTTCGCACCACGCCTGAAAAGATTCTTGAGCGTACCACTGCTGCCGTGAAATACGCTAAGAAATACGTTAACGATGTTGAGTTCTATGCTGAAGATGCTGGTCGCGCCGATTATGAGTTTCTCGCCAAAGTCGTTGAGGCTGCTATCGCCGCTGGTGCTACCGTTATCAATATTCCTGATACCACAGGATACTCCTTGCCCGATGAGTTCGGTCGTCGTATCAAGTATCTGATGGAACACGTTTCCAACATGGATAAGGCAACGCTTTCCGTTCACTGCCACAACGATCTTGGCATGGCAACGGCGCTTTCTCTTGCTGGCGTTGAAAACGGTGCGGGTCAGGTTGAATGCACCATCAATGGTCTCGGTGAACGTGCTGGTAATACCGCCATGGAAGAAGTGGTCATGGGCATCAAGATGCACGGCAAGGAGCTCAACGCCCATACCGACATCAACACTCGTGAATTTGTTCGTGCATCTCGCCTCGTGTCTTCCATCACTGGCTTTATCGTCCAGCCAAATAAGGCTATTGTTGGCGCTAATGCCTTTGCTCATTCTTCCGGCATTCACCAGGATGGCGTTATCAAAGCTCGTGACACCTATGAGATTATTGATCCTCGTGAGGTTGGAGCAGGTCAGAGCTCTATTATCCTTTCAGCTCGTTCTGGTCGCGCTGCCCTTCGCCATCGTATTGAGGCTTTGGGCTATCACATTGAGGGACAGGCATTTGAGGATCTCTACAATGCGTTCCTCGATCTTGCTGACAAGAAGAAAGAAGTATACGACGAGGATCTTGAATCGCTTTTGGGCGAGCATGGTCGCAATCAGGTTGCTCACTATACTTTGAAATCCGTTCAGGTTTCATGCGGCAAGCCTCTTACCCCGACGGCTACCGTTACTCTTGCCGACCCTGAAGGCCGTGAATTTGTTGCATGCTCGATTGGTACCGGCCCTGTCGACGCTTTGTACCAGGCTGTAAACCAGATTGTTGACATTGAAAATGAGCTTTCCGAGTTTGCTGTCCAGAGCGTTACGCGTGGAATCGATGCTTTGGGCGAGGTAACTATTCGAGTCACCGCGGCAGATGGTGAGGTGTTTACTGGCCGTGGGGCAGACGGCGATATCATCGTTTCCTCTGCTAAAGCATATATCAATGCGCTTAACCGCCTGATCTCCCATAAGCAGGAAAAGGCTCAATAATTTGTATTGCCTCGATTGCGGGACAAAGATTGATGATGGCGAGCTGCAGTGTCCTCACTGCGGCTCGCTTGTCAATGACATGAAAGCTCGAATAGCTGCCGCGGAAGAGATAATTGTATATACCGATGCAGTGTCGCCTTCGCAGACGTCTAAACTACCTCTAGTCTCCGAGCGATCCTATCAAGATTATCTGGGCAATCCTCTTGATCCTTCAAATGAGGTCGACCCTTCCAAAGTGACTAAGTCGGCAAAGGATTTAAAGGCGATACCCACCATTGGTGACGAGGATCCTTTTATTACTAAGCCGATGCAGCGTATTATCACTGATACTGGGCAAGTTGTTGCAGATGTTGATCGCGAGCCAAAAGCATATCGTCAAGCTCAAAAGCGCCGACGCTTTCCGATCGGGCAAGTTGTTATTGGCGTATTGGTGGTTGCGATTTTGGCATGCGGGTTTGTTTTTGGTTCAGGAATCCAATCTGCTATCCAGGCATTTGTTTCACCTGAGGCAAAAACCGATGCACCCTTCTCGCAAAGCGACCAGGGTGTAGCTTCGTCTGCTGAACAGCCGTATTCGGAAGGGGACTTTTCGTCCGATCTCTCGTATGCCTATGCAAATCTCGCCTCTTTGCGTTCCGAAGTTGATGAAGCTGTGGATGATCTGGAGGGATATTATCGGGTTTCAAGCAGTGAAACGCGTGGTACCTATGCCGATAAATGCGCTTTTTTGATCGATGAAATTACCCAAGAGCGTTCTGAGCTCTCATCGTCAAGGGAAAAAGCTCATATTAGCGCAGATAGCGAACTCTATGATAAATATCAGAAGGTTGATGAGCTATATGGCTACCTCCTTGATAGGTTAAGTGTGATTTCGCAATGTTGGGAAGTTAGCTTGAGCTTTGATAATCCCAAGAAACACGATTCTGAGATTCTAGATCCGCTCAAAACTGACTTAAAGGGAGGTAATTCAGTTTCTGAAGCGGCATTCAATAAGCTTTATCCTGAAGCTGATCCCTCTAAATAGTGTTGATTGCAAGCTTTATTTAATCGCCACCCCCTTAAACCGTAAAGGGGGTGGCGTTGGTCTTCGCTTTATGATATAAAAATGTACGCATGTGAAAACATGATTGCTTTCGATGTTTGGAGGAAGTGGGTTTTTACCCGCTTCTTTTGTTTGTTCGGGGTTTTGAAGGAGGGACAACGTGCTAAGTGCAAAAGAGCGCAGGTTGCTTGAGGCATTGGAGCCTTTGGCTAGCGCCCATAATGTTGAAATCGTCACCGTTGAGGTAGTCGGTTCTCGTAAAGCTCCCACAATCCGCGTTTATTTGGATTGCGATGGCGGAATCGGTTTTGATGAGCTTGCGGCCTCGCAAAAATGGGTTAACGAATTGATGGACGAACTCGATCCATTCCCTGGCGCTTACACGCTTGAGGTTTCTTCTCCTGGCATAGACCGTCCTCTTCGTACCCCTGAGCATTTTCAGCGCTTTGCTGGCGAAAAGGTGCAGCTAACTCTTACTGAGCCGCATCAGGGCAGGGCAAAGTGGACTGGCAAGCTTTGCGGTATGCGCGATGAAGACGTTCTTGTCGAAGTTGATGGCATCCAGGAAGCGTTGCCTTATGCGCATATTAAGAAGGCGCACATTATCGGTACTATTGATTTCAGCGGGTAGAAAGGATTTTTTACCATGGCAGCATCTGAATTGATTGAAGCCTTGCAGGCATTGGCTCATGAGCGTAAGATCGATGAGTTTTACCTCATCGAGCGCTTGGAAGCTTCCCTGGCTAATAGCTATCAGCGCATTCTTGATCTCGAATATGATGCTCGTGTTACTATCGACCGTAATACGGGCAAGATTTATGTATACGAGCTTGTACCCGTTGGTGAGCCCGATGAGGAAACTGGCGAATATACTGAGTTCGAAGAGCGCGACGTAACGCCCGATGACGTAAGTCGCATTGCGGCGCTTAACGCTAAGAACGTTATCGGTTCCATTGTGCGTGATGCGGGCCGTCAGTCTATCTATGAAGAATTTTCTAGTCGCGTTGGCGATCTGGTTACGGGCACTGTTCTGCAGGGAACCCCCGATTTCACCATCATCAAGATCCGCGATGGCGTTGAGGCTGAACTTCCTCATTATGACTTGAAGCGAAATCCTGACGAACGCAACGAACGTCCTCGCAACGAGCACTATCGTCATAATCAGCGCCTTAAAACTTTGATCGTTGAGGTTCGCGACCCTAGCTCTGATTTGCCTAAAATGCGTGGCGAACATACTCGCCCTTCGATCGTTGTATCCCGCACGCATCCTGATCTGATTCGTCGTCTTTTTGAGATCGAAGTGCCTGAGATCTATGATGGCTTGGTCGAAATCAAGTCTATTGCCCGTGAGCCCGGTGAGCGTTCCAAGGTTGCCGTTGCTTCCCGTGAACCCAACCTTGATCCGGTAGGTGCATGCGTAGGACCTAAGGGGTCCCGTGTGCGTATGGTTGTTGAAGGACTCCGCAATGAGCGCGTTGATGTGATCCAGTGGAATGAAGACCCCGCTGTATATGTGGCCAATGCACTTTCGCCTGCTCGTGTAACCCGTGTCGACATCGATGATGAGAACAATTACGCTACGGTTATCGTGCCTGATGATCAACTTTCTTTGGCTATTGGCAAGGAAGGCCAGAATGCTCGCCTTGCAGCTCGTCTTACTGGTTGGCATATTGACATCAAGTCCGCTTCCTTTGCTGGCGAGCCGCTTGTTGCAGATACGTCACTAATTGATGAGCCTTTGGAAGAGGAATCCGAGGATGGCTTGTGCGCTTTTGAGGCCGAAGACGGTACTCGTTGTCGTAATCATGCACGTCCTGGATACCGCTATTGCGGTATCCATGCGGATCTGGAGGAAGGGGAGTAGCTTGGCAAACGTGGCTGGAAAGACACGTCAGCGAACCTGCATTGTGTGCAGAGAAAGCAACACGAAAAGCGATTTACTTCGTGTTGTTCGTACGCCCGAAGGCGCGGTTGTATTCGACTCTACGGGTCGTATGAACGGTCGCGGCGCATATGTATGCAGCGTTGCGTGCCTTGATAAGGCCATGAAAACCAAGCGCCTCGATTCAGCGCTTAGAACGAAGTTGACAGAAGAAGATTGCGAGCGTATCGCCCAGCAGCTGCGTGAGGCGCTCTCTAATGAGGATAAGTAGACGAGGAGACCATATGCCTGGCATGCGTGTACATGAATTGGCTAAGGAATTTGATATGACCAGCAAGGAGCTGCTCGATCGCTTGGCGGAGATGAAGATCCCCGCCAAGAGTCATGCCAGCATTCTCCAGGATGCCTATGTGCAGAAGGTTCGTAAGAATCTTGAGCCTGAGATTAAGCAGCGTGCGGGTAAGCTCGAGGACGAAGAAGCTCAGAAGCTTGCTGACGAGCAGGCAAAAGAAGCAGAGCGCAAGGCCGAGGAAAAGGCTGAGCGTCGTGCTGCGGTAGAGAAGGAACGAGAAGCCCGAGAAGCTGAACGTGCTCGCCGCGAAGCTAAAGCCCACAAGGATGAAGAAGGGGCTCCTGCCAAGCGCAAGATCTCATCTTCTCCGTTTGAGAGTCTTGCATCTCAGATCGAGCGTGAGCGTGAGCGCGTAGAGCGTGAAGCGGCGGAGGCTCGCGAGCGTGCTGCAGCGGCAGCGCGAGCTGCCGAAGTTGCGAAGAAGCAGGCAGTTGAGGAAGCTCTTCACAACCGTAATAACCGCAAGCATGCGAAAACGGCTGCACCCGCCAAGAAGCATGCACCTAAGGCTGCACCGGTTTCGACTGGCTCCAATTTCTCTTCATTGCTTGATCAGATCAACAATGAGCGTGAGCGTCTGCAGAATCAAAAGCAGGAGGCTGCTGCCGCAAAGAAGAACTCTCGTGATAACAATCGCAAGGGTAAAAAGAATCATCGCAAGGGTTTTGAGCCTTCGGTGCCGGAGCTTGAAATCGCTAATAACGAAGCTCCCTCCGAGGACCGTTATGCCCAGATGGCCGTTCAAGCTGAAAAGCTTCAGCGCGATAAGGTGCTTGCCGAGGCACGTGCTGCCGTTGAGGCGGCAAGCCATGATGGACAAGGTCGTCGTAAGAAGCGTAAGGAAAAGCGCGAAGCCGAGGCTCGCGAGCGTGCAGAGCAGGAAGCGTTGGAGAAGGGCTTAGATCCTTCGCTGGTTCTCGATGACTCTGTTGTTGAGATTCCCCAGGGTTCCACGGTTGCTCAGTTTGCTGAACTAGTTGATGCATCTCCGAATGACGTTATCAAGCGCTTGTTCCTTCTCGGTTCTCCTCTCACCCTTACGCAGACCATGAGCGACGATCTGGTTGAGCTTATTGCAGACGACCTTGGTCGCAAGGTTCGCGTTGTTTCTCCCGAGGAAGAGTTTGCTGTCGTTTATCACGATTCCGAGGATGATCTTCTGCCTCGTCCGCCTATCGTTACGGTTATGGGCCATGTTGACCACGGCAAAACATCGCTTCTTGATGCAATCCGTCAGACTGGCGTTGCCCAGAGTGAGGCGGGCGGCATCACACAGCACATCGGTGCTTCTGTTGTTAATATCAACGGACGTCAAATCACCTTCATTGATACTCCTGGTCACGAAGCATTTACTGCTATGCGTGCTCGCGGTGCTCAGGTAACTGACGTTATTGTTTTGGTGGTTGCGGCAGATGACGGCGTTATGCCCCAGACTATTGAGGCTATCAATCACGCTAAGGCTGCCGATGTTCCGATCGTTGTTGCGGTTAACAAAATCGATAAGCCTGGGGCTACGCCCGATCGCGTTCGTCAGGAGCTTACGGAATACGGTATTATCCCCGAAGAGTGGGGTGGCCAAAACATGTTCGTCGATATTTCGGCTAAGAAGCGCCTGCATATTGATGACTTGCTCGAAACCATTCTTCTTCAGGCTGATGTGCTTGAGCTTAAGGCTAACCCGAACGCTCCTGCCTCTGGTTTTGTTATCGAAGCCAACCTTGACAAGGGTCGAGGCCCTGTAGCCACCATGCTCATCAATCGCGGTACGTTGCATCCTGGTGATGTGGTTGTTGCAGGTACCTCTTATGGTAAAGTTCGTGCGCTTATCGATCCTCGTGGTTCCCATGTAGATGCCGCTAAGCCGGCTGATCCAGTTGAGATCCTTGGTTTGAATTCTGTTCCCACCGCTGGCGACGAATTCCGTGTGTTTGAGGATGAGCGCGATGCTCGTCGTTTGGCAGAGGAACGTGCATTGCGCGCTCGTTTGGCCAAGCAGGAAGCTCGTTCTCATATGAGTCTGGATGACCTGTTCTCGCGCATCGAGGAAGGTAAGACTACTGATCTTAATCTTGTTGTTAAGGCTGACGTTCAGGGCTCTATCGAGGCTCTGCGTGATGCCTTCTCGAAGATGGATCAGTCCGAAGTTAAGATCAATATCATTCATGCTGCTGTAGGCGGTATTACTGAGACTGATGTCACGCTTGCTGCTGCTTCAGATGCTATCATCATCGGCTTTAATGTTCGCCCGACTGGTAAGACTCGAGAAGTTGCTGAGCGCGAAAAGGTTGACATCAGGTTGTACCGTGTTATTTACCAGGCCATTGAAGACATCAATGCTGCGCGAGTTGGCCTTCTTTCGCCTGATATCGTTGAAAAGGATACGGGCATCGCAGAGGTTCGCGATACCTTTAAGGTACCTAAGGCTGGCACTATTGCCGGTTGCTATATCACCGAAGGTGAGCTTAGCCGCGATGATCAGGTACGCATTGTTCGTGATGGTACAGTTATCTACGAGGGCAATATCGGTAGTCTCCGTCGATTCAAGGATGACGTTAAGACTGTTGCACGTGGCTACGAATGCGGTATTGGTATCGAGGGTTACCAGGACCTCAAGGTTGGTGACACCATTGAAGGCTTCCGTACCGTTGAAGTCGAAAGGACCGAATAGTTATGAAACAAGGTTCTTCCAGCCGCAAGGTGAATGAGCAGGCTCGCGAAGTCATTGCAAGTATTCTGCTTTTCGAGATAAGCGATCCGCGTTTAAACATGGTGACTATTACGTCATGCGAGGTTAGCTTTGATCGTAGTGTAGCTAATATCTATTACACGACGGAACCGTCGCGTTATTTGGAGGTTGCTGCTGCGTTCGAAGCTGCCGGCGGCAGGATTCGCTCCCTTATGGCCAAGAAATTGTCTTGGCGCATGGCTCCGGAGCTTCGTTTTATGCTCGACTCCAGTGTTGACGAGGCAGAACGCATTGCAAGCGCACTTGCGCGCGATGCTGCAAGGAATTCATCAGACGAAGAGGAATAAGTGCCTACCCTTCAGACGAATACTACGCTGTCCGAAATCGCCGAGCGCCTTAGTGCGCTCGACGATTTTGTGATATGCGGTCATATCAATCCCGATGGTGATTGCCTAGG